>Ga0163163_10000048_pt1 | contig 130746 bp, 97 predicted proteins | sample S65metaG_FD_119766 | JGI IMG/M metagenome (GOLD analysis project Ga0163163, IMG submission 119766) | Switchgrass rhizosphere microbial communities from Kellogg Biological Station, Michigan, USA - S6-5 metaG | ecosystem: Host-associated > Plants > Roots > Rhizosphere > Soil | place: USA...
CATGTTGTCGCGATCACCGAGAGGCACCTCTTCGGCAATCTGCGCGATGTCCTTGCTGACAGGCAGGCTTTCGCCGGTCAGTGCGGCTTCCGCGGTCTGGAGGGCGGCGGATTCGATCAGCCGCGCATCGGCTGGAATCGTGTCGCCTTCCGCGACGAGAATGATGTCGCCGGGCACGATCTCCGCCGCTGGTACGGTCTGCCGTTCGCCGCCGCGAACGACCGTGGCATTCGCGGCCGACATCGCACGAAGCGCCGCAACCGACGCCTCCGCCCGCGATTCCTGGACGTAACCCATTGCAGCGTTCAGCAACACGATCGCCATGATCGCGATGGCTTCATATGGCAGCGCCGTATCGCGCTCGAGCGCCCACAGGCCGCCGGAAACCGCGGTGGCGATGAGCAGCAGGATCACGAGCACATCCCGAAATTGCGCAAGAAACCGCCGCCAGGCGGGAAGAGGCGGTTCGGCGGCGAGCTCGTTCCGTCCGAATCGCTCGAGGCGCGCTCGCGCCTCGTCAGAGGTCAATCCCTGACAGGCGTCGGACGAGAGCGCGGCAAGCAGACTGTCAACGTTCTGTCGATAGGCAATGTTCGCATCCGGCGCCTCGGTCATGGCGATTGCGTCCGTTCCCGGTGGCACACCAGTCGGCTTCGCGCAGAGAGGCGGGTACCTTACTACAGCCGGAACGGAGACTTCTTCGCGCGGGGGAGAGCGACTTGACGAAGAGCCGGTGACGCCATCAGCAGCAACGCCACCAGGAACAGCGGCCAGTTGAACGCGGTCGGCAACACGCGCATGACCGCATCACGGCCACCAGGGAGTGCCCGCCACGCGTCGATCATGAAGGTCGCGAGCGCCATCGCGATCCCGAGGCTGGCCAGCGCCCACGTCCAGCGCGCGTCGGTGGCCCGATCATCCGACCGTGTCGCGAGCGTGCCCCACAGGATCATTACGAGCGCGATGCTGACGGGCGCGAGCACCGGCCCCCACCACGGCAGCGGCAGCAGGAACAGGACGTCCCAGTCCAGCAGCGTTCTCGGCCAGCCCGAGATGAGGCGAAGGAAGACATAATAGAAGATGTCCCACGCGCCGAACGCGATCGCCGCGTAGCCGGCGCGACGCCGCCACGTGCTGCCCGCAAGCAGCGCCATCGTGGCAATCATCACGAGCGTCGCCCCCTCGCGCCACAGTTCGACGTTGCCCAGCGCTCCGCTGATCGGCAGCGGGTCTTGTTGGTACGGCTCGATCCGGCCGACGAGCGCGCGGATGTACAGCACGCTCGCGGCTTCGACCCACGCCATCGCGATCGCGAAGGCCATCACGCTCACCCACCGGGTTCGCTCAGACAGTTGGCTGGTCATTGCGGTTGGCGGGCCTGTCCCGCCGGAGCGTCTGCGCGAAGGCGGATCCGCGCCTCGACGCGATCGATCACATCGTCTGGCGTGGAGGTACCCGCCGTCAGCCCCACGATTTCTGCAGCCTCGAGCCATTCGTGGCGGACGTCTGCGTCGGTCTCGACGTGATGCACGCGGGCGCAGTAGCGCGCGCAGGTCTTGACCAGCTCGCGCGTGTTGTTGCTCGACCGGCCGCCGACCACGATGACGACGTCCGACTGGCGCGCCATCTCGACGGCCGCGTACTGCCGCTCCTTGGTCGGCTTGCAGACCGTATCGACGAAGCGCACGTCCGTGTTCGGGAATCGCTGCCGGATCAAGTCGACGAGATGCCGCACCTTCTCGATCGACTGCGTGGTCTGCGCAGCCACGCCAATCCGCGGATGTTCCTCGAGGGCGATCACGTCCTCGTCCTCGAGCACCACGTCGAAGCGATCGAGGTCGCCGGTCAGGCCGCGCACCTCCACGTGGTCGCGCTGGCCGACGATGACGATGTGGTAGCCGTCACGCGCGAGGGCCATGACGCCGCGGTGCGCGACCCGCACGAGCGGACACGTGGCTTCGATCACGCTCAATCCCATCGCGCGGGTTCGCGCGAGCGCCCGCTCCGACGTACCGTGGGCTGTGACCATCACGGTCGGCGTCCTGACGTCGGCGACATCCTGTGCGACCGCGATGCCCTTCGCTTCGAGGGCGCCCAGAACGGTCGGGTTGTGGACGAGGTCGCCGAGGATGGTCAGGGGGCCGGCGTACGCGTGCTCGAGCGCAAGCTCGATGGCGTCGCGAACACCGAAGCACATGCCGAGGCGGGCGGCCCGGAGGATGCGCATACTTTATAGTGCAAAGTATACTGCGCTAAAGATTCCTGTCAAGCCTGCGCCGATAGCCGCCGGGTTGGACGGTCCCTCGCTCAGGTTGAGATCACTTCACGTCGCGCGCGCTACGCAAGGTTGACGTCGTTAACTTTGCACTATAAAGTCATTGCCGTGCCGAAGATTCGAATGAAAACCGTCCTGGCGCTCGCCGCCGTGGCCGTGGGCCTCGTGCTCACCGCGATTGCCGGGCTGTGGATATATGTCAGCGCGACGGCGACGCCCCTGCACCCCAGCGCGCAGAGCATCCAGTCCGTCGCGCGCGCAGAACCATCGGCAACGTGGGCCGACGCCGTCGGGCGCGCGCGGCAAATCGCTCGTGTGGGTCTCACCGCGCAGAATCTGCCGGGGTTGTCCGTGGCCGTCGGCGTTGGCGGGGAGATCATCTGGGCCGAGGGGTTGGGCTGGGCGGATCTCGAGACCCATGCGCCCGTCGCGCCGGAGATGCGGTTCAGGACCGGCGGCGTCTCCATGGCGCTCACGTCGATCCTTGTCGGTCTCCTGCTGGAGAGAGACCGGCTGAGGCTCGACGACGAGATCCAGAAGTACGTACCGACGTTTCCGAAAAAGCCCTGGCCCGTGACGCTGCGCCAATTGATGGGACATCAGGCGGGCATCAGAGTAGACGGCGGCGACGAGGAGCCGCTCTCGGAGCGCTGCGAGCAGACGATCGATGCGCTGCCGCGCTTTGCCGAGCGTCCGCTCCTCTTCGAGCCGGGCACGCAGTTCCGCTACACGACCTACGGCTGGATCCTCGTGAGCGCGGCCGTCGAGGCCGTCGCGGACCAGCCGTTCTTGCGCGTCATGCGCGATGAGGTCTTCCGGCCGCTGGAGCTGAACGACACGGAGCCCGACTCCCCCACCAAACCTCTGCCAAACCTCGCGACGTTCTACTACCCGAGGTTCGCCGGGGATACCCGGTACGGGCCCGAGGAGGCCAGGCCCGGGGACTATGCCTGTTTCGCGGGCGCCGGCGCGTTCCTGTCCACGCCATCGGACCTGGTCCGATTCGGGATCGCGATCAACGGTGGCAAGCTGCTGCAGCCCGCCACCGTCAAGATGTTGCAGACGCCGCAGCGGCTGGCTTCCGGCGCAGAAACTGGCTACGCCCTCGGCTGGGATCTCGAAACGGTGTCACTCGCCGGCCAATCCACACGTCAGGTTGGCCATGACGGCGAATACTTCATCGGCGGCTCGACTTCACTGATCACGTTTCCCGAACGCGGGATCGTCGTCGCCGTGATGACGAACACGTCGTTCGCGGACACGAATGCGATCGCCTTGAACGTCGCGCAGGTCTTCGCGTCGCGTTAGCGCCCCGGGCCGCCACCTCGTCTGCCGGCGCCCGCCGGCGCGGACGGAATCACGTAGTCCCGCGGCGGCTCGGCGTCGAGCAGGTACTTCACGAAGTAGTCCCATCGCCGCCGCATCACGTAGTTTGCGGGCGCGTACCCGTGCGCGGAATTCGGGATCAGGAGCATGTCGAACTCCTTGTTCGCTTTGATCAAGGCGTCCGCGACGAGCAGCGTGTTGTACGGCGGCACGTTGTTGTCCATCGTGCCGTGAATCAGCAGCAGATGGCCCTTGAGGCCGGCGGCCTGCGTTTGCGTGGCCTCGATGGCGTAGTTGTCCGTCCCGTCCGGGTTCTTGACGAGCGGGCCCTGATACCGCTCGCCCCAGTCGTCTTCGTACTGGCGCTGGTCGTGGTTGCCGGACTCGGCGATGCCGACCTTGAAGAAGTCGTTGTAGGGCGCCCGCAGCAACGCATCAGCGGTGATGAAGCCGCCGCCCGAGTGGCCCCACATCGCGGCCTTGTCGATGTCGATCCACGAATACTTCTTCGCGAGCTCCTTCATGCCCGCGATTTGATCCGGAATCGTGTTGTGACGTCCCATCGCGCCGTAGTACGCGTCGGTATACGCCTTCGATCGATTCGGTGTGCCCGTGCCGTCGATGCTGACGACGACGAAGCCGAGCTCGGCCAGGGCCTGCTTGTCGCCGCGCGCCGCGCTGAACGCGCGCGAGCCCACACTGCCCGACTGCGGCCCGGGATAGGCGTTGTTGATGATCGGATACTTCTTGTTCGGATCGAAGTTCGTCGGCCGGAACAGCATGCCGTAGATGTCCGTCTTGCCGTCGGCGGCCGTCATCTTGATCTGCATCGGCGGCTTCCAGCCGGTGGCCAGCAGCTTGGAGATGTCGGCCTTCTCGAGCGGCATGATGAGCGAGCCCGTCATCCCGTCCCGCAGCGTCGTTTCCGGCGCGACGTCCGGCTGCGAGAACGTATCGATCACGTACTTGCCGTCGGGTGAGATCTGGACGCTGTGTGTGCCGTTGTCGGGCGTCAGCGAGACGTTGTTCTTGCCGTCGAGACCGATCTTGTACAAGTGCGTGAAGTACGGATCCTGTCCCTTTTCCTTCCCAACCGCCTCGTACCACATCGTCCGCGTGGGGCGATCGAGCCGGGCGATGCGCGTGATCGGTCCGACGCCGCTCGTGATCGGGTTCTTGAGCTGACCGGTCTTGAGGTCGTAGAGAAACATCTGGGCCGTGCCGTCGCGCTGCGAGTACCACAGCACTTCGTTCGTGTCCCAGAGAATCTGCCACTGCACGCGCGTCTGCACGTGCGTCTTTTCCGTCTCGGTGAAGAGCGTCCGAACCTCGCCGGTCACGGTGTCAGCGAGCTTGGCGGTCGAGCTCTTGTGAAACCGATCGGTCGAGACGTAGCCGAGGCGCGTGCTGTCCGGGCTCCAGAGGTATTCGCCCATGTCGATGTTGTCTTCGGACATCGCGCGGTGGAAATCCTGGCCCGCCAGCAGGCGCGTCATCTTGCCGGTCTCGACGTCGATGATGACGCGGCTGATCATCGCGACATCCGGATCGCCTGGCAGCGGGTACTTCCACGCGCGGAGCACCGGGTGCCCGCCGTTGACCGGCGTTTCGACGAGGTACATGTCGCCGACTTTCCGCTCGTCCTGCTGCTGTGTCGCGATCTTCTTGCCGTCTGGCGACCAGGACAGCGACGGCGCGGCGCTCGTCACCCACCCTGCGTTGCTCGTGGCGTAGCCGAAGTCTTTCGCTCCGTCGGTCGTGAGTTGTCGATCCTGGCCGGTGGCCACGTCGCGCACCCAGAGATTCCAGTCGCAGATGAAGATCGCCTTGGTGCCGTCCGGCGACATCGATGGCGGTGGTGCGCCCGTCATGCCCGTGACGTTCGGACCGCAGGTTTTGGCAATGGCCACGCCGCCCCCGCGCCCGCCGCGACCACCCCCCTGCGGCAAGGCTCCGGGGGGCACGCCGCGGCCTCGCCCGCCTCGACCGCCCGCGCCGCCGCCCGCTTGGGTCTCGCCGGCCGGAGGCGTCGCGACTGTTTCGCGCGTCTTCTTCGCCGGGTCGATGACGATGTTTTCGGTGCCGGTCTGGGTGGTGCGGACGTACCAGAAGCGCCCGTCGGGCAGCCAGTTGGCGGTAATGTCCGCGTTGAGGACCAGGCCATTCAGGCTGGGCGCGAGCATCTTGACCGCGCGGTCGTAGTCAGCGGTGGTGACCACGCGCTGGGTGGGCTGCGCGGTGCCGAGGGACGTCCCGATCAGAACGAGACCGAGAACAGCAACAGTCGAGCGGGTCATGGGTGAGCTCCTGGTCGCGAGCGGTCGACGCGCAGATAGTGAGGCATGAGCGCAGGATCGCGCAACCCTGGCGTCGCGCGGCTGGCCGAGTACTCGGACGGTGTGTTCGCGGTGATCGGTCTACGCGTTCGGCAGACTTGGCAGCGGCCGTGAGACAAACAGCCGGCGGCACGGCCGGGCGATGATCCGCGCCCATCGGTTCGCTCGACTCACGCGCGCGCTGTCCGTCGCGATCCCGGTGTTGGCGTACATTTGCCGATAGAGCTTCGACAGCAACACAAACGCCAGGCGCGCCCGCAGTGTGTCCGTGCACCGGGAGCGCTCCCAGACGCGGCCGAGGCTGTAGAAGCGATCCCACACGGCCTGCGTCCTCGCGCGGATTTCATCCGGTGGCATCACCGGATGCGCCGCGTAGACCTTTGGCCGTTGTGCCTGCGGGATGAGCCAGTGCCGCGTGGTCGGAATGCCGCCCACCATCTCGGCGTTGGCGCCGACCTTCTTTTCCCACGTTTCGAAGTCGAGGGTGCCGGGATACGGCGTCAGCATGACGAACTGGGCAAAAGCGAGCTGCGCGCGTTCGGCGACATCCGCGGTCGCGTCGAACGTCGAGGGCCGGTCGCTTGGCAAGCCGAAGATGAACGAACCCAGGACGTGCACGCCGTGCTCGCGGAACGTGCGGAGCCGCTCGACCAACGCGTCGCCGACCTGGTTGAAGCCCTTGTACACGTCCTTCAACCCTTCAGGGGTGACGGCCTCGACGCCGACGAGTGCGCCCTTGATGTTCGCGCGCCGCATCGCGTCGAGAAACGCCGGGTCCTCCGCCGCTTCCATCGTGATTTGCGTGAAGAACACCATATCCTGCGGCAGCTTCGCCAAGCGCGCCATCAACTCGAATCGCTCGGCCCGCAGCGCCCGCAGTTGCTCGAGACGCGTCGTGTTGGCCTGGCGCTCCGCCATGCGCAGGTCAGCCAGCGCGACCGGGTAGAAGTTGTCGTCGGCGAGCGCGATGAAGCGAAATCCGAGCCGGCGCAGCTGGACGATCTCGCCCATGACGGTGTCGACGCTGCGTTGCCTGGGCTTCTGTCCGTCGGTGCGCCACACCGAGCAGAACGAACAATGTTTCGGGCAGCCACGCACGGTCTGCACCGAGCCCCACATGTATCGGCCTTCCGGCAGCAGATCCCAGCGGGCGGGCACGAACTTGTCGGCGTCCACGCGCCCGCCCTCATACCGTGGCAGAAGCGTGCCGTGCACGGCATGTTCGATCACGAGCGGCCACATCACGTCGCCGTCGCCGCGGACAACCGTGTGAGCGCCGCCGCGTTCCATCGCTTCCTCGGGAAAGAGCGTCGCGTGGATGCCGCCGAAGACCACCGTCGCGCCGCGCGCTCTCACGGCCGTGCCGAGTTCGTAGCCACGCAGCGCATTACCGGTGTGGATCCCGATCCCTACCACGTCACCGGGGTGAATGGTGTCGAGATCGAGTTGCTCGAGCGTCTCGTCGACGATGCGTGGCGGTCCGTAGGCGGCCGGCGTGGCCGCGCCGAGCACGAACAACCAGCGCGGCGTGATCACGCCGACGCCGAAGGACAAGTGGCTTGGATTGACTAAATGGACGGTCATCGCACTGCGGTCGACATCAATACACTCCTGCGCGGCAGCTCGTCGGCTCCCGGTAACTCGGAGGCTGAAGCGACGTCACGATGGCGTGGCACCAGTCTAGCGGGCAAATGTATTTTACAGTACATTTGGCTGCATCCGCTCAAAGACGCACGGCGGCGCCGCGTGAGTGCGACGCCGCCGTGTTCAGAGATTCTTCAGAGATGCTCGTGTCTCATCGCCGCTGATTCGCGGCGATCGCTTACCAGCGCGGTTCGCGACGCTGACGGCCACCGCCGCCGCCGCCAAAACCGCCGCCACTCGAACGCGGGGCCATCGGCTTCGCCTCGTTAACGGTGAGGCTGCGGCCACCGAGCTGGTGCTTGTCGAGCTCCGAGATGGCGCGCTGTGCGCCTTCAGAATCGGTCATCTCGACGAACGCAAATCCGCGCGCCTGGCCGGTGGCGCGATCGCGGACGATGTTGACGGTGTTCACCTGACCAGCGTTCCCGAACAGGGTCTGGAGATCAGATTCGGTGGTTTCGTACGGGAGATTGCCGACGTAGAGCTTCGTGTTCATGGACGACTCCTGCATTTCGCAATGCATTGGATCTGATGGCGGGCTCGAGCAGAATGCTCGGCGACGGAACGCAGGAGAGTCGAAAGGCTCGGATCTGATGCGGAAGGTCGGTGAGCGCAGCTGTCAGAAAGTCCTTAGAGCATAGCACACTCCCCGCCAGCGACGTGATATCCTCACGATCTCTGCTTTCCTGAGCTGCGCTCGCAGTTCGCTCCTGCGCCCCTCCAGCCTCATTGAAGTACCTGAATCCTTCAGGGTTGCTCGGAGGAGAGGCGATGCCTGCGCGACTTCGTTCGACCCGATCTCTGCCTGACGGCACACCGTTGCACAATCGGCTCCTGGCCGCGCTGCCACGCGCCGACTACGAGCGGATCCTGCCCTACGTCCGAATGAGCGACGTGACGGTTGGCGATACGCTGCAGGCGCCTCGCGCGCGGATCAAGGACGTCTACTTTCCGAACGGCGGCGTCTTCTCCATCACCAACGAAATGCAAAACGGCAGGCTCGTGGAAGTGGCCACCGTGGGGCGCGAAGGGATGCTGGGCGTTGGCGTCTTCTTCGGCGACCGAAACGGTATCGGCCGCACATTCCAACAGGTGCCCAATGGCACCCTGCCGTCGATGGCCGTCGCGAGATTCATCAAGGAGACGGCGGTCGCGGGACCATTCCGCGACGTCGTCGGCATCTACGCTCAGGCGAACCTGCTTCAAGTCATGCAGTGCACCGCGTGCAACGCGCTGCACAACGTCACCCAGCGCTGCTGCCGATGGCTGTTGCAGACGGGCGATCGCGTGGACGAGGACACCTTCTTGCTCAAACAGGAGTTTCTTGCGGTGATGCTCGGCGTGTATCGCCCAACCGTCACGATCGTGCTGCGGGCGCTCCAGCGCGAGGGGCTCATCACGAGTCACTACGGACGAATCAGCATCCTCAAACGCAAGCGCCTGGAAGCCGCCTCGTGCGAATGCTACGGCGTCATCCGCGATCACTTCGTCCGACTTGGGTTGTAGCGGCAGGTTGTCGAACACCTTTACCTCACTTCAAGCGTGACCTTGACGATCCTGCCGGTGAATCGCGTGTCCGCGCCGATGCCGATCCCCTCGGCGACCGGCGTCTGGTTGTCGATGCCGACATCCGCCGTCTCGTCGGCCGAGAAGACATTCGGCTGGGTCTTGTCGACCCGGCCTTCGGCGACGGGCTTTCCATTCACATAGAGCGTCGCCTTCCCGCCCTTGCCGGCGCCGCCTCCGTCGTAGACGAAGTCGAGAACTACCGTGGCCTTGCCGGGCGGGAGTGCTTGCGGCGCGGTAACGGTGTAGCGTGCGAGCCCGAGGAAGTTGTAGACGTAGGCGGGCTTGCCGTCCTTCATATAGAGCGACCAGCCGCCAAAGCGTCCCCCCTGCGACAGGATCGCGCCGTTGGCGCGACCCGCCGGAATCTCGAGCTCCGCGGTGATCTTGCTCGAGCGGTTCTTGATGTTCATGAACGAATTCTCCAGCATGCCCTGCATGCCCTCGTAGAGCGTGAGCGACTTGCGGCCACCGAGGATATCCGGGCGGCCCGCGAGCGCCGGGTTCATGCGTTCGATGGTGCGGTCGTCGATGGGCAGCACGTGGTACTTCTCGGCCTCGGTCATGAACAGGGCTTGCAGCTCTTTCAGCTTCGCCGGCTGCTCGGCGGCGAGGTTCTTTCTCAGACTGAAATCGTTCTTCACGTCGTAGAGATCCCAGACGTCGGACGTCAGCGGCTGCAGGCCGCTCGTCTGCCATGGTGCGCGGTGGATGGTTCGCGCAAGCCAGCCGTCGCTGTAGATCGCGCGATTGCCGAACATCTCAAAATACTGTGTCTTGTGACGCTCCGGCGCCTTCGCATCGTTGAAGGCGTACACCAGACTCGTGCCCTCGATCGGCGTCTGCTTCGTGCCGTTGACGGACCTGGGCTCCGGCAACCCGGCGGCCTCGAGGATCGTCGGGGCGATGTCGATGACGTGCGAGAACTGGCTGCGCAGGCCGCCTTTCTCCTTGATGCCCTGCGGCCAGCGAATCACCATGCCGTTGCGGGTGCCACCGAAGTCGGACGCCACCTGCTTGGTCCACGAAAACGGCGTATCGAACGCCACCGCCCACCCGGCGGCCATGTGCGGGAAGGTTTCCGGCCCGCCCCACTTGTCGATCAACGGGAGGAGATCCTCGACCTTCTCGGTCACGCCGTTGAAATACGTCATCTCGTTGTACATGCCGACGAAGCCGCCTTCGGCACTGGTGCCGTTGTCGCCGGCGATGTAGATGAACAGCGTGTTGTCCATCACGCCGATGTCCTCGAGCGCCTTCTCGAAGCGGCCGATCTCGCTGTCGGTTTGCTCCAGAAAGCCTGAGAACACCTCGGCTTGCCGCGCGAACAGACGCCGTTCGTCCGGGGACAGTGCGTCCCAGGCCTTGATGTCCTTCGGCCGGTCGGCCAACTGCGTCGCCGGCGGGACAACGCCCAGCTGCTTCTGCCGTTCGAGCGTTTCAGCGCGGACCGCGTCCCAGCCCTTGTCGTACTGGCCTTTGTATTTGTCGGCCCATTCCTTGGGCACGTGATGCGGGGCATGGACGGCACCGGTCGCGTAGTAGACGAAGAACGGTTTGTCGGGTGTCATCGACTGCTGGGCTTTCACCCAGTTGATGGCCTGGTTCGTCATGTCGACGGTGAAGTGGTAGTTGGGCACGTTCGGCGGATCGACTTTGATCAGACCGTCGTAGATGAGCGGGTGCCACTGGTCGGTCTCACCGCCGATGAATCCGTAGAACTTGTCGAAGCCCTGATGCGTGGGCCAGCGATCGAAGGGGCCCGACACACTGGTCTCCCAGGCGGCGGTTTCGTGCCACTTTCCAAACGCCCCGGTGCTGTAGCCGTTGAGCCGCAGCATCTCCGCCAAGGGCGCGACGCTGTTCGGATTCTGCCCCGTGTTGCCGGGGAAGGCCGTGGAGCTCTCCATGATCGAGCCCGTGTTCACGGTGTGGTGATTCCGGCCCGTCTTGAGCGCATTGCGCGTCGGCGAGCAGAGCGCCGTCGTATGGAAGTTGTTGAAGCGCAGGCCGTCCTGCGCGAGCCGATCCATCGTCGGCGTCCGAATCGGACCGCCGAACGTGCCCGGCCCGCCGAAGCCGACGTCGTCGATCAGCACGATCACAACGTTGGGCGCGGCTTTCGGCGCCTTGACCTCGAAGCGCGCCGGCGGCTTGGCGTTCCGCGCATCGAGCTCCTTGTATCGCGGAGGATCCGGTTCCGCGATCGGCAGGACCGTTCGATCGAGCTGGGCGGCGCCTGCGCCCGGCGTGGTGGTCTGCTCGGGCGCCGGAGTGCTGCAGCCGCCTACGCTTGAGATGGTCAGCGCGATGGCAAGAATGGAGTGAATGCTTCGTGTCCTCATGATCTCCTCACCGACATCGGGTCTCTACTTCTCAACGGATTTCACGCAGCGGAATCCAAGGTGATTTGTGCCGGTACCGACGTCACCTTTTCCACGCGTCCCCACCATGTAGCGCGAGCAGTACTGATCGGTGCAGAGAAACGATCCGCCGCGATGGACCCGTTTCTGCACGCCGGGTTCGTCGGGATCGAACGAGTCGGCCGGACCGTGTGGGTTGCGCGCGACCGCGCCGGCCGCAGCCAGCTGCGCGTAGTAGTCGGGGCGATACCAGTCGCTCACCCACTCCCAGACGTTCCCCGCCACGTCGTAGAGGCCATAGCCATTGGGCGGAAACTGAGCGACTTGCGCGAGACCGGTGAAGGCGTCCGCACCTGTGTCGTGATCGGGAAAATGGCCTTGATGGGTGTTGGCCATCCAGCGGCCACCCAGCTTGAAGTCATCGCCCCAGGGAAAGAGCTGCCCCGTCAGGCCTCCCCGCGCCGCAAACTCCCACTCCGCTTCCGTCGGCAAACGCTTGCCGGCCCATTGCGCGTAGGCGAGCGCGTCAGCGTACGTGACATGCACGACCGGAAAACGTTCCTTCCCCTCGATCGAGCTCTCCGGGCCGAGCGGATGGCGCCAGCTCGCGCCCCTGACCTCCGACCACCACTGATACGCATCCGTCAGCGGAACGGCATGGCCCGGAGGAGAAAAGACCACTGAACCGGGCACCAGGCTCTCGGGCGGCGCTCCGGGAAGATCTTCGGCGCGCGGCGTTCGCTCGGCTGCGGTGATGTAGCCCGTGGCCTTCACGAAGAGTGCGAACTGTGCGTTCGTGACTTCCGTCGCATCCATCCAATAGGCGTCCACGACGACGCGATGGACCGGTCGGGAATCCGTCGTGGCCTGCATCCCCACAGCGTCGTGCTTGTCCAGGGGGTCCTGCGCGCCCATCGAGAATTCCCCGCCAGGGATCCACACCATGCCATCGGGTGCAGGTCCGGGAGGCGGATTCTTGTTTTCGACGGTCGGAAGAAATGGCGCTGACGGCGGCGCGTCGATCGCAGGCGGTCTCGAGCGCATCGTCGCAAGCGCAACGACCACAGAGCTGGCGATCGACACGACGGCGACCCACATCCACGGTCGTCTGCTCATAAATGACCGGCGCAACCCGAAGTGGGGGCCTTTGCCGCAGTGTGCTCGTGCTGGGGAGCGAAGGACTTTGCGAGAGGATACTCGAAAAACTCCACCCGACGAAGTGAGGCTGCCCGTCCCTGGCGTGATCGTGACCGAAGGGTTACGGCTTCACGGCGTTTGGTGGTGTGCGCGGGAGCGTGAGCACAAATGTCGTACCGACGCCCTCAGAGGACTCAACATCGATCCTGCCATGCATCGCTCCCACGCAGTCGTCGACAATTGACAGCCCCAAGCCCAGGCCGCCGACGTGCACGCCATCGTCGCGCTGTGCGTGCGCGCGTGTGAATCGATCGAAGATTCTGTCGACGGCGTCTGGCGGAATCCCCAGGCCGTTGTCTCGCACCGCAATCTGACACCAGCCGTCAGCGGTCTCGAGCCCGCTGATCTCGACCCATCGATCAGGCTTGGCTTCGTCCGAGTACTTGATGGCGTTCGACAACAGATTGACAAACGTCAGTTCAAGGCGGCCGACGTCGATGGTGAGCCTCGGCAGGGCATCCAGCACCCGGATCTCCACGCCCCGCGCGTCAGCCATTTCACGCAGTTGCCGCGCGGCTTCAGCGGCCACGGTCCCAGACGAGACTTCTTGAACAACCGGGTTGTCCCCATCGTTGTGCATCCGGGCGACGGTCTCGAGCTTCTGCGTCAGATCGGCCAGATGTCGGACGTTCCGCTCCACAGTTTCGAGCGTGCGCCGCGCTCGCGCGGGATCCAGGTCTGCCTGGCCGAGCAGACTGACGCCGAACTGCAGGGCGGCGAGCGGTTGGCGCCATTCATGTGCCGCCATGCGTGTGAACTGTTCGAGCCGCTCGCGCTGATCGTCAATCGTCTGGGTGTAGAGCGTGACGAACGTCTCGACCGTGGCTTGGGAGAGGACATTCACCGCCTGATGCAGCCGCGACACCAACAGCGCCGTCTCGGCCGGAGGCGGCACGATCCGGAGGCGCTCCATCTCCTCAACGATGAACGTGACGAGAACTCCCGCGAGGACCTGATATTCGCGGAGCACCTGGTGGAGCGACGCGCGTTGCGCATGACGGAGCGACCCGAGTTCTCGGGCCTTGTCCAGAATCGCGGTGTTGGCCGCAATCGCGTCTTCTTCCGGGTGCCGCAGGTAGGCGCTGATCTCGACGATCAACGCGGGCACATGGTCCAGCAAGCTCTCCGTCGGGAAGATCTCACGCGCATCCACCGGTAAGAGATCGAGAAGACGTTCGAACCACCGGGTGGCCAGCGCACGATGCTCGGCGCGTATCCGCTCTGCGATCACATCGCCGAAGTCGCTGAGGATCATGGACAGGCCCGCCTGGCGAGACACGGCCGGCGCTTGAGTGTAGCGCACCGCCGCTCTGGAGACGTTCCGCAATTGACGGCCTGCGCAATGGGGGCCCCAGCGGCTCCATCTTGTCCAGATTGTCATCAGGATGCCGCCGTGAAAGGATTCAAGCACTGAATGAACATCACCAGAATCACCGACGGCGACGATCCGCGCCTGGCCGACTATGCCGGCGTGCGCGATCCCGCCCTGCTGCTGGAGCGCGGGCTCCTGATCGCCGAGGGGCGCTTTGTCGTCGGTCGCCTTCTGGACGCAGGTCGCATCAGACTGCGGTCGCTGCTGGTCAACGAGGCGGCACTGCGGGGGCTTGGCGATCTCGCCGCACGCGCGGCGACCGGCGTCGATGTCTACGTCGCGGCCCCTGACGTCATTACAGCGGCCACGGGGTTCAACATGCATCGCGGGTGCCTCGCCGTCGCGGAACGGCCGGCCGAGCGAGCCATGGGTGACGTCCTCTCGACCGGCCAGTGCGTCGCGGTCCTCGAACGCGTCGTCGACGCCGACAACGTCGGATCCGTTTTTCGCAGCGCCGAGGCGTTCGGTGTCGACGCCGTCCTGCTCAGTCCTGGCTGCTGCGATCCGCTCTACCGCAAGGCCATCCGCACTTCGTCTGGCGCGGTCCTGATCGTGCCGTGGGCGGCGGCCGCACCATGGCCCGAGGCACTCGATCGTTTGCGCGTCAGCGGCTTCACGATTGTGGCGATGACACCGGATGACGAGGCCACCGGCATCGGAGCGTTCGTGGGCACGGCCGCGGCACGAGGCAAGATCGCGGTGCTCCTGGGCACCGAGGGACACGGTTTGACCGCGGAGGCGCTCGCGCGCGCCGACGTCCGGCTCCGCATCCCGATGACGGGCGCGCTCGATTCCTTGAACATCGCAACCGCCGCAGGCATCGCCCTGCATCGGCTGCATGAAGTGCGCGCTTCAGAGTCGCTGAAAGTCCGGTAGCGGCCAGGACCGATCGAAGTAGGGCTCCGTCGGCCGGAAACTCCCTTTCCCGGTAACTTTACCCTCAGAGAAGCAGAAGGTGTACCTTCTCGCCGGAGGCGTCATGTCCGATCGCCGCAACTTCCTGAAGTTCCTGGCCAGCAGCCCGCTGTTGCTGTCTCCGGCGTGGCTCGAGGCATTCACGCAGGCGCCGACTCCGCAAGCGGCCGCCGCCACACTCGCGAGTGCGGCCGACGCGCTGGACGTTTACGACTTCGAGGTCATGGCGCGCAAGGTGCTGCCACCCGCCCACTGGGGCTACCTCGCCACGGGCGTCGACGGAGAGGAAACGCTCCGGGCGAATCCGCGAGGCTTCGACCGATATATGTTGCGCACACGACGGTTCGTCGACGTGAGCCGCATCGACACGGGAAGGGAGATCTTCGGGCAGACGTTCAAGTCGCCGATCGTGCTGTGTCCCGTCGGCAGTCAGCGGGCGTTCCATGCGCAAGGCGAGCTGGCCGTGGCGCGCGCCGCTCAAGCGCGAGGGCAGCTGCAGATTCTCTCGACGCAATCGTCTATGGCGATCGAGGACGTCGTCAAGGCTCGAGGCGGCAGTGGCTTGTGGTACCAGCTCTACACCACCAACAACTGGGACGTCACCACGAAGTTGCTGAAGCGTGCCGAAGCAGCGGGATGTCCCGTGGTGGCGGTGACCGTCGATCTGCCGGGCGGCCGCAATACCGAGACCGACCAGCGAATGGCGCGAATCGACACGCGCGTGTGCGCCGACTGTCATGGCGTGCCTGGCCCTCGAGCTGACGGACGCGTCGTTGGCACCAAGCCGATGTTCGCTGGCCTCGACATGACGGACATGACGCTCACGTCGGCCACGCTGACGTGGGACTTCGTGAAGCGGGTGAAGGACGTCACGAAGATGAAGGTCGTGATCAAAGGACTGGAGAGCGGCGACGATGCCGCGCTCGCGGTGACGAGCGGCGCCGACGGGATCATCGTGTCGAACCACGGCGGCCGCGCCACCGAGACGGGCCGTCCCACCATCGACGCGCTGCCAGAGGTGGTGCAAGGCGCGGCGGGGCGCGTTCCGGTGCTGCTCGACGGTGGCGTGCGACGCGGCACCGACGTGTTCAAGGCGCTGGCGCTCGGCGCCACGGCCGTCGGCATCGGCCGCCCCTACATCTGGGGCCTGTCGTCGTTCGGTCAGGCCGGCGTCGACCGCGTGCTGCAGATTCTCGACGCCGAGCTGCGGCTGGCGATGGTCGGGTGCGGCACCGTCGCGCTGAAGGACATCACCGCGAAGTCGCTCATCGACAGCCGCATCAGGATGTGAGTTCTGAGACAATCCGCGCGGCCACTTGACCGACGCCGCGTCACGCGGGCCCCCGACCCGCATGCATGTCACGATTCAACAGGCTCATTGCACTACTCTTTCTCCGCGTTTGCCGAGCCACTGGGACGCTGCTTTCCACGTTGTGGTGTCGATCGAACCTTCGTCAGTGTGTCGTGGACGATCGCGCAGTGAGGCGGCCATCGTCACGAGGGCGGGAAGCGAGTCGGCCTTCATCTTGCGCATCACCTGACCTCGGTGCGCCTTGACCGTGATTTCGCTGATGCCGAGTTCGCCACCGACCTGCTTGTTCAAGAGTCCCGACACGACCAGCGCCATCACGTCACGTTCGCGCGGCGTGAGCGAAGCGTAGTGCGTCCGGAGTGCATGCATCTCCGCCTCGTGAAGGAGTGCGGCGCGACTCCGCTCGAGAGCCTGACGGATCGCAGCTAGAAGGACGTCGGTCTCGAGCGGCTTCATCAGGAAGTCGACCGCCCCGGCCTTCATCGCTTGAACGATCGTCGCCGCGTCGCCATGCCGGGTGATAAAGATGATCGGCACGTCGGGCCGGCCGGCAAGCCGGCGTTGCAGCTCGAGGGCGCTGAGCCCCGAAACGGCGGCATCGAGCACCAGGCAGCACGGCACCGCTCCGCGCGGGCGTAACAGGAAGTCCGCAGCCGATGCGAAGGTCTCGACGTGGAGCCCTTCTGCGCTGATCAGCCGCTCGAGCGATTCGCGCATCGATTGATCGTCGTCTATGACGAAGATGACCGACGTGACGTCCGGGACGGTGAGAGTGTCGGTTGTGCGAGCAGCGAGTCCGATGTTCGTGTGCATGCTGCGAGGCTACGCGGCCGCGTGACTTCGCAACACGCTGAAAACTGCGGAAGTCGCCCCCTGATTTTCGACAGGTGCGGAGTGCCTTCGAGTTGTGGGACTTCAGCTAGTGAAACGCGCTCTCACTCTGTCGAGCAGGCCTGCGCCTCGCCGTCGGAAGATGACATGTCCCGGGACCACCATCGTGATCTCGGTGCCAGAGCTGGCCGAGCTCACTACAGTGAATTTTGCGCCGATGCGCGCCGCGCGCTCCTGCATCCCCGGCAACCCGAAATGACCTTCTCTCCCGCCGCTGACAAATTCTGGATCGATACCCACGCCGTTGTCGGCGACACGGACAATCAGGTCACGTGCGTAGGTCAGTCCGACCTCCAGGCGGTTGCCGCTGGCGTGCGTGCACGCGTTCCGAATGGCCTCGTACCCGATCCGGTAGACCTCGTCGCGCACAACCGGATGCATCTCTCTGGGCTCGCCGGTCACTGAGAACGACGGCTGCAGTGAACCCTGCCGTCGGCAATCTTCAGTCGCACGGCGAAGCGCGTCCGCGAGGTCATTCGTCTCTCTCGTCGAGACTCGCAGTGCAGTCACGGCCGCGCGTCCCTCGGTGCTCGCCTGTCCCAGCCAGCGTGATACTTGCTCCATCGCCCGCCGCAAGCCGACGGCATCGCCGGGCTGATTCAGCGCGTTGTCGGCCACCATCTTGCTGCCTTGGACTGTCTGCAGTAGCGTGTCGTGGAGGTCTCGCGCCACTCGAGTCCGCTCCGCCAACCGCTCATCGAAGCGCGCGTTCAGAACCCTCGCGACCTGGCGCATGCGAAGCTGGTACAGCACTCCCGTGGCAAGGGCGCCTGTCACGACGCACAGCACCAGAAACCACCTGGTTTGATACCACGCCGCGGCGATGACGAAGTCGAGGGCTGCGCCCTCTTCGTTCCAGATGCCGTCGTTGTTGCTGGCGATCACTCGAAAGCGATAGGGTCCGGGGCGGAGATCGTTGTAAAACGCCTGGCGGCGGGTACCTGGCTCCTGCCAGGTTGCGTCGCGACCCTCCAGCCGATACCGAAAGAGCACCTTCTGAGGGGCGACGAAGCTGAGCCCGACGTAATCGATCTGGAGATCGCGAGTGAGCGGCGGGAGACGAATCGTCCCGCCGACTGGATAGCTCTTGCGGTCGGCAGTGATTTGTACAATGTGCACCGGCGGCGGGATGGAATTGCCCTTCAGCCGAGCCGGATCGATCATTTGCAGACAACACTCGAGGCTCGCGAACCATACTCGTCCGTCGGGGGACCTTGCGGCGGAGACGAAAGACGCGACATCGGGGTGCGCTCCGTCGAGGACGTCGAGTGTGCGCACGTTCAATGCGATATCCGTGTTGCTCCGCCACTTCTCGAGATCACTGCTTGTAACCTCCGCCACGCCACAATCCATCGCCATCCACAGGTTGCTGCGGTCGTCGAAGGTGATCGCATTCACTTGGTCGCAGGGAAGACCGTTTCTCGCCGTCAGCGTCATCTGCTTTCCGTGCTGCCACGCGATCACCCCAAACGTGGTGGCGGCGAACACCGACCCGTCGGAGTTCGCCAAGACCTGGTGAAGCCTCGCGCTTTCATCGTGCGCGAACGGGTACGGTGTCAGCCTGCCGTCGTGATACCGAGCCAAATCGCCGTTCGAAAGTCCCAGCCAGATTCCGCCCTCGGGATCGGCGGCAACCCTGCGGGGGTCGGACGGCTCGTGATACTCGCCGCGGACTGACAGCCCCTGAATGCTCATCAGTCTCCCGGGTGGCCCGCCCGCCGTGATCCACACGCTGTTCTCTGTGTCTTCGGCGATTCCCCTCACGACGCCGATATCGCTCTTGTCCCGCGTAGTGACGGCATGAAAGATGCCGTTGTCGTAGACCCACAAACCATGGTCGATACCGACCCAGAGCCGGCCGAGGTGATCTTCAAACAGTGAGGTGACCTGCGACCCCGGTAGTCCTTTTCCCGTGCGAATGCAGGACACGGTTCCGTTGCGCAGGTTGCTGAGAGCGCCATCGCCACCGACCCAGATACTGCCATCGCGCGAGGCGAGCACCGAGTCCACTTCGGTCGAGCAGAGTCCTTCGTTGATAGAGAAGCTGACGACCGGCGTATCGGTGAAGCGGTCGACGCCGTAGGAGGTCGTCACCCAGAGGTTGCCTTCACGGTCCTCGCTGATGCTGTTGACGAAATCACTCGACAGGCCCTGCGTGCTGTCGAAGTGATCGACTCGGTCGCCGTGAATGCGATAGAGGCCCCGATCGGCGGTGCCAATCCATAACCCACCATGCTGGTCGACGTAGAGGCAGTTCACCACGAGAGTACTGCTATCGAGCTCACGCGTCTTGAATGCCTCCCAACGCCCGTCCAGCAACCGCTGGAGCCCCAGACCAGGTCCGCGTTTCTCGATGCCGACCCAGAGCGTGCCGTCCGGCGTCGAGGCCAGCGCCCTGAATCCAATGATTCCGGCGTTGGTTTTCAGGCCGGCCGGTTCGTACACTGCGTGTGAGCCGTCTCTCCATCGGAGAAGCGTGGTATCGCCGCCGATCCACAGGTTTCCTTGAGGATCCTCCAGCAGCGCCATCGCAACCCGAAAGGCCGGTACACCGTTTGCGATGCCCAGACATTGGACACCGGTCTCCAATACGCGACAGAGCGGTCCCGAGTCTCCAGCTGGCAGCGGTTGCCCGAACCAGATCGTTCCTTGATGGTCTTCGAGAACCGAGGCGACGCCCAACGGGCCGGTCGCGTAGTTCGTCAGCACCTGGTTTTTCCATCGACTCAAACCGGCACGCGTGCCAATCCAGAGACTTCCGTCGGTTGCCGTCCGCAGAGCGAGAACAGCGGAAGAAGGCAACCGCTGATTGCCGTCCGGCTTCCAGGGAACGAAGCGCACGCCGTCGAATCGCAGCAGCCCGCCGCCGTCCGTTCCAACCCACAGATAGCCGTCCGTCGTCTGCACCATGCTCACCGGGGCACCCGTGAAGAAGCCGTCCTGTATCCTCCAGGCGGCATGAGCATATTGGGTGATGCGCCTGTCGGGATCGATCGCCCACACAGATGCCGGAAAGAACGAGACCAGCGGAAGAATCAGCCACAAACGTCCCGGCATCATGGGCGACCTTACACCGCCGGACGCTCGTTCACCACTTCGAGATCTACTGGCGTCATCCTGTGGTTTTCTTCAGGTTCCGATCACGGCTCGAGTGGCAGTAGTCCGCGTCGAATGGCAATGGTGACGGCGTGCGTGCGATCGTTCGCTCCGAGCTTGTCGACCAGGTTCTTGATGTGAAAGTTGACCGTGGTTTCGGCAATCCTTAGCTCGTCGGCGATTTGCTTATTGCGATGGCCATCACGGATCAGCCGGAGCACGTCGAGCTCTCGATTCGTCAGGTTTTCCTCGCCGAGATGCTCGGCCAGCTTCACCGCGACTTCCGCTGGCACGTGCTTCCTGCCTGCATGGACCGAACGAATCACCGAGAGGATCTGGTCGTTCGGCATGCTCTTGAGCAGGTAAGCTGCCGCCCCAGCGCGCATCGCCCGCTGAATCTCACCGTCGCCGGCAGACATGCTCAATATGATGATTCGGGCATCTGGGAATTCCCCCCGAATGGCAATGAGCGTGTCCGTCCCATTGGTGCCCGGCAAGTGCAGATCCATCAAGGTAACGTCCGGTCGATGGCGCCGGAACTCTGCGAGGGCCTCTTCGGCGGTGCCTGCCTGGCCGACCATGAGCATGTCCGGTTGCGAACTGACGATGGTCCGCAATCCTTCTCGAAACACTGGATGGTCTTCGACGCTCAGGATTCGAATGGCCCCGACCTGAGCCATGGCATCGCCCCCGAGGCAAATTGTAAGCGATAGGCGATACCTTCGTCCGACAGACTCGCTGTCCGACCTTTGGTGTCATCTGATTGCGATGTCCTCGACGTGGTTCAGTCGATCCGGAGACTCTGCTCCATCGCGAAGCACTGGTCCCAGATGTAGACGTCGTAGGCGGCCAGTTTGGTCGACCACTTCGGCGTCAACGTGTTCACGCAGGCGAGCGCGACGCGATCGATGTAGTTGTCGAACCCCGCCCACGGATTGTTGATACGGTCCACCGGGTCGAGACCCTCGCCAGGTTTGGTCGCTTTGAGGGCTTCTTCAGCCGCTGCCTTGAGGTCTTCCATGAACGCGAGTTGCGTCGCGACATCCGCGTGTGTGCCGGTGCGCGCGACGTGTCCGCCGACGAACGTGTCGAAGTCCCAGTGGCTGATCTCTTTGACCTGGAGGAAGACCGCCGGGATATCCTGTGCGACCGCCAAGCGGCGCCACGGCATCCAGCCAGGGAAGACAACGTCGACCACCATCAACGTCCGCTGCTTCGGCGCGTAGATGAAGATGTTTCCCGGCGCGTGCGCGTTGCCGTGGTACGACAACTCGAGCACTTGACTGCCGACCGAAAGCCGGTACTGGTCGTCGAAGGTGACGGTCGCCTGCGGGCGGTTCGGATCGTTGTCTCTCGCCAGAATTCGGTTCGTCTCTTTCTGCGCAATGATGACGGGATGGCCGCCGAGGTTCCTGGCGCCGGCGATGTGATCGATGTGGTAGTGACTGTAGACGAGGTGCGTGATTGGCTTGTCCGTGACCTCCGCAATCGCTGCTGGTATTCGTGACGCGTACGACGGCGGCGCATCGACGACGACGACGCCGCTTTCATAGGTCATGAACATGGACTGATAGGCGCCGTCGGTAATCAGGTAGAGACCGTCACCGAGCTTCTGCGTCCGGTAGCCTTTCGCGGGATCGACCGAGGGCCCCTTCGCGAAGTCGGGAACATCGAGGTACTTGTCGACTCTGACGCCAATTGGCGCGATCGCCGGCATGTTGGCGTACGGCACACCGGGAGTGCCTGGACGAGCCGCGTTGCGCGCCGTCAGCGGAGTTCCCGTCCAGAAGATTCCCGCCAGAGCGATCGCACTGGCGGCCGCAGCGGCTACGAAGACATACGAGCGGGCACGCCCGTGACGATTCAAGGGTTTCATTGCGGGCTCCTGTCTGCTTTTGTTGTGCTTCATCCGAGCGAGACGATTTGATCACCCGCGCGCGCTCGGATCCATTGGACGATCGTGTCGACCAACACCTAAGCAGGGAATGTCGTGCCGCGCTGGATGTTGCCTGCGAGACATCTGGCGGATCGATACGAAGGTGTCGTGCATACCTTCGTCTGATGGATCTCGCTCCGCCGCTTTGTTCTCATGCCTCGAGGAGGAAGCATGAAACGACTCGAACAACTGACCCGTCATGTCATCGTGCGACGCGGCATCGTCGCTCTCGCCGCAATGATGGTTCTCGCAGTCTTGTCGACATCCACACGCCGCCTCGAAATGGCCGCTCTCGCGGCGACGGTTCTCGGCGTTGCGTCGACGCCGGTCGTCGTGCCCGAGGACAGCGACACGGCGATCCGGCCGTTCAAGATCAAAGTGCCGGACGCGGAGCTTGCGGAGCTCCGCCGCCGCATCATGGCCACGAGATGGCCGGAGCCGGAACTCGTGCCGGATGCCTCGCAGGGTGTGCAGCTCGCGACGATGCAGAAACTGGCGCGCTATTGGTCGACGGAGTACGACTGGCGCAAGGTCGAAGCGCGGCTGAACGGGTTGCCGCAATTCACCACGAAGATTGACGGCGTGGACATCCATTTCATCCACGTCCGCTCCAAACATCCCAACGCGATGCCGCTCATCGTCACACACGGGTGGCCCGGCTCGATCGTTGAACAGCTGAAGATCATCGGTCCGCTCACGGACCCGACCGCACACGGCGGCAGCGCGTCGGATGCTTTTGACGTCGTCGTCCCGTCGCTGCCGGGCTACGGCTTCTCCGGCAAGCCCGCCACCACCGGCTGGGATCCGCAACGCATCGCTCGAGCCTGGGTCGTGCTGATGAAACGTCTCGGCTACACCCGGTTTGTGGCGCAAGGCGGCGATTGGGGCGCGATGGTCGCGGATGTCATGGGCACGCAGGCGCCTCCCGAATTGCTCGGGATTCACGTCACCTGGCCGTTCACGGTTCCACCTGACATCGATAGGGCCGCTCAAAGCGGCAACCCGCCGCCAAGCGGCCTCTCGCCAGACGAGAAGCGCGCATACGAGCAGCTCGATTTCTTCTACAAGCATGGGGTCGGCTACGCCCAGGAGATGGCGACACGTCCGCAGACGCTCTACGGCGTTGCGGATTCTCCTGTCGGCCTCGCCGCGTGGGTCGTCGACCACGACGCTCGCAGTTACGCACTCATCGCGCGTGTCTTCGACGGACAGTCTGAAGGGCTCACGCGCGACGACATTCTCGACAACGTCACGCTCTACTGGCTGACGAACACGACGGTTTCCTCCGCGCGGATCTACTGGGAGAACAAGCTCGCCTTCTTTGCGCCGAAGCACGTCGTCATCCCGGTCGCGGTCAGCGCTTTCCCCGATGAGGTCGTTCAAACGCCGCGCAGCTGGGCCGAGGCGGCGTATCCGAAGCTCATCTACTACAACCGCCTCGACAAGGGCGGGCACTTCGCGGCGTGGGAGCAGCCCGAACTGTTCGCGAGCGAGGTCAGGGCAGCGTTTAAGTCGCTGCGCTGACCGGCCTGGACACGGACGGCGCCACCAGGGCGCCGTCCGTGATTCGCGATGAAGACCGCACGATTAGTCCGATGCGGTCCACCGAACGCGATCGTCATTGATGACGTGCCCGTGACGAGACAGGGCAATCGCGGTACCGCCAGAGATGCGCGAAAACTCGGGGAGCTTCGTCACGCGATGACCACGACATCTCATGAAGCACGAAGTTTCATGATCTAGACGAAGGTATCGTCAATACCTTCGTCTGATAGATTCAGCGTCGCGCCTCTGGTCTCATGCACCTTCGAGGAGGCCACCTTGAGGCTGTTTGAACCCTTGCTCTTGCTGTTCGTCGGTGTCGCGGCGTCGTGCCTTGCGAGCGCAGCCAGCAGCCTGCCCTCGCTGAACGCCACGCGTTGGGTGAATTCGGCGCCGCTGACCGCCGAGGCCTTGCGCGGCAAAGTCGTCCTGGTCGACTTTTGGGAGTACACCTGCGTCAACTGGATTCGGACCGCGCCGTACGTCAAGGCGTGGCATCGCGACTATGCGCCGCACGGCCTGGTGGTCATCGGCGTGCACGCTCCAGAATTCGAGTTCGGCAAACGCGCTGAGAACATTGACCGCGGGATCCGCGATCACGGGCTCGCGTATCCGATTGCGATCGACAACGACTTTACGATCTGGCGCGCGTTTGGGAATGACGCATGGCCGGCGAAATACCTCTTCGACAACCGGGGCCGGCTGGTGCGGCGATGGGTCGGCGAAGGGAGCTACGACGAGATCGAGCGCGAGATCCGATGTCTGTTGGTGGCGGCGCAATCCGGGATCCCGTTGCCGGCAGTCAGCGAAGAGGCGTCGACCTTCGCCAAGACCGGTCAACCGTCGTACGTCGGCATCACGAACGAGACCTACATCGGCGCTGAGCGACGCGAGTTTGGCACCGTCACGCTGAAGGGCGAGTGGCACACTGACCGCCAATATGTCGAACTGAAAGAGGGCACCGGCGAGATCATCCTGTCCTTTACCGGCGGCGAGGTGAACCTCGTCATGCAACCGCCGCCATCTGGACGTGCAGCGGTCTCAGTGCTGCTCGACGGAAAGCCGGTTGGCGAGTCGCGTGGAGTCGATGTCGGCGCAGACGGCGTCGCGCGATTCGAGCGATCGGGCCTGATTCGCCTGGTTGCCGGGGCGCCGCCGCGACGGCACGTCCTGACGCTGTCCTCGAGCGACCCCGGGTTGCGCGCGTATGTGTTCACCTTCGGACCCTGAGGAGCGGAGTCGAGGCAGCCGACGACGGACTCTTCGCCGCGTTGTTGAAGAAGCTCAACCTTCCGAACCCATTCGTCCAAGCGGTACCAGTCTTGCGAAGGCGACTACCGCGGCTTCTTCACATACGTCACGGCGACGCCACCGGGAATGATCGTGAGGCTCACAGGGTACGGCTGGGCTTCATTGCTGGTGACGGTCCGACCAGCGATGATCCCGACGGAAGCACCAAAGACGACGTCGCTCAGCCAATGGCGATTGGCCGGCAGGCGGGACATCGCCACGTATGATGCGAACGCATAAGCGGGGACCGAGTACCGCCAGTTCAGATGTCGCTCGAGGGCCGTGGCGAATGCAAACGTGTCAGCAGCATGCCCCGACGGAAAGGAGTGTTTGTTGCTGCCGTCCGGGCGTTCCCGCTGGGTCGCGTACTTTAGCGTCTGCGTCAGCGCTTCGGAAATGGCCAGCGATTGAATCAGGTCCATCCCCACGTGCGACACGCGCGGTTGGTCCTTGAGACGACCGAACACGTATACGACAGACGCGCTCCCGAAGAGCGTGCCGAATTGCCCCAGCACTTCTCCGGGCTTGAAGAAGTTCTTGGCGGCATCATTTCCCACCAGCGCCTCATTGACGTTGTCGTCGAACGGATGCGCGGCCAGTGCCAGGCCGCCACCTCCAGCGGCCCATAGCGCGTTCTCCTTCGTGGGCAAGTACTTCATGTCAACAACGATGCCCTTGACGAGCGCCCTGATGCCCGTGTGACGTGGCGTCGGCGGTGGTCCGGCCGGCTGTTGATCCGGAAGGAATCCGAATTCGGCTGCGCCGTGAAGAACGCCGAGCGCGGGTTCAGCCGTGTGGGCGATCTCGGCGGAGGGTCCGACCACCTGCGCTCGCGCAAAGGATGGGGTCAGCAGCATGGACGTCACGACGAAGATGACTTTCAAACGTGTGGGCATGGTCGTCCCTCAATCTGCAACGTCCCGATGGCCGTCGAGAGCCAGCAGATGTCCGCCCTCTTCGATCCGATCCGCGAGATCCGCGAGTAGACCCTCGTCGGACAAGTCAAGCGGCCGCGAGTGCTCCCAGTCGTGCTTCGCAATCCTCTCCAGCCTATCCACGACGTTATCGTCGCGCATCTCGATGGCGAGCTCACGACGGCTGTCGAGGCTGCCAGCGGCCAAATTGATCGAGCCGACGATCGCCGCGACGCCGTCCGCGAGCAGAACTTTGCCGTGAAGCTTTAGGTGCTTGAGTCTGTGGATCTTGATGCCGACATCGTCCATGATCCGCAGCCCGCCGACCCCCTCGACGAGTTTTTCCCGCCTCAGCGTATGCGGAGCGCGAGCCATCACTTCGACTCTGACCCCCCGCTGGGCCGCCCGTACGAGCCGCTCGATGACCACCGTGTCCTGGAAGCGTTCATTCTGTACGAGCAAACGGTGTCGGGCGTTGTCGATGAACTCACAGATCCGATCCCGGCCGGGTCCGGGGCACCAGACGAGATGGCTGCCGCGCGGCGGTTCGAACGTCTGTCGATGCCAATCTGCGTCGAAGCCGTCGGCGACTTCGCTGACGTCCCGACGTTTCGTGGTGACGACCGCATAGTCGCGGGTCTCGGTAAGGTTCCTCGTTGCCCAGTTGAGCGACATCACGAACGCTTTCGCGCCGTCGACGACCATCGACTTCTCGTGCGTAAGATCGAATGCTGGATTCGCGTCCCGAACTTCGACGTGTCTCCGCTGCAGCACCTTCCGAGTGTGGTCGTTGTCGCGCTCTCCACTGCGGCGCGCAGGGTTCAGCATCACCTGCACCTTTACGCCGCGCCGCCTGGCAGCGATCACCGCGTTCAGCAACGTCGGGTCCGAGAAGACGAACATCTTGATGCGGAGGTTGCGCTTCGCCTCATCAATCGCCTTGACGAAAGGCTGCGCCGAGTCGTCTGTCAGAACGATGAGCGATCGGGCCATGGAAGTTCCAGGTCGGCGATGGTTCGTGCGGCGGCGACGGTGGGCCGACTTGTCGAAAATTCCGTCGCAGCCCAGTAGAGGCCGGCGTACAGCCCGTTGCGGGCAAGGAGGCCGTCGTGTGTGCCCTGCTCGGCGACGACACCGCCGTGGAGGACCACGATCGTGTGAGCGTCTCGAAGCGTGTCGAGGCGGTGCGAGATCATGATCACTGTCCGGCCTTGCATGAGCCGTTTCAAGCCTTGCATGACCAGGAGCTCGGATTCGGCGTCGAGCGACGCGGTCGGCTCGTCGAGGATCAGGATCGGGGTATCGCGGATAAAGGCACGAGCAATGCCAATTCGCTGCCGCTGGCCGCCGGAGAGTGTGGCACCGCGCTCGCCGACGATCGTCTTGTAACCGTCCGGCAGCCTGGCAATGAACTCCTCGGCATTCGCCAGCCGCGCCGCGGTCGCGATCTCGCCGTCAGTGGCATCCTGACGTCCGTACGCGATGTTGTCGCGAATCGTGCCGCGGAAGAGCACGGTCTCCTGCAGGACGATGCCAATCTGACGGCGCAGACCACGGAGCGTGTAGCCCCTGACGTCTGTGCGATCGATCAGAATCCGGCCGGCAGTCGCATCATAAAAACGCGGGATCAAACTGGCGATCGTCGATTTACCGCTTCCCGTCGGTCCGACGACTCCGACGAATGAGCCGGCTGGAATCGACAATGTCACATCCCTCAACACCTGGGCGTCCGGAAGGTAGGCGAAAGCGACGTGGTCGAATTCAATCGCGCCAGTCAACGGCGGCGGCTCGACCGCGTCCGAACGTTCCTGCACCGTCATGTCGATATCGAGAAGACTGACGATGCGCTCCAGGGCGACGTGGGTCTGCGCGACCGCGTTGGTCATCTTCCCAAGGTCCTGCACCGGCTTGAAGAACCGCGCAAGGTAGGCCAGAAACACCGTCAGCGATCCGACGGTCATCGCGCCAGAGAGCACCAGATCTGTTCCCCGCCAAAGCACGATGGCGGTACACGCCGAGACGATGACGCCGATGAATGGCGGCAGCAACGACTTGATGCGCCGCGCGCGCAGCGCCGCGGCCACCGTGGCGTGGCTCGCCTTGGCCAGCCGCGCTTCTTCCACAGCTTGTGCGCCCAGCGCCTGCACGGTTCGCACCGACTCGAGACCGGTCTGAACGATCGTCACGACGTCACTCTCGCGCAGACGCACTTCACGCGTCGCCTGTTTGACCGCGCGTCTGAACCGCGAGATGAACAGCAAGAGCACAGGCGTACTCACGACGACCAGCAGCGCGAAGTTCCAATCCAGCCAGAGCATGACCGCGAGCATGCCGGCGATCGTCATCGAATCCACGAGCATGCCGAGCGCGTCCGACGACACGAAATCCTGGACTCTCGCCACATCGTCGGTCATCGTGCTGAGGAGCGCTCCGGTCTCGTGGGTGTCGAAGTACCTGAGCGAAAGACTTTCGAGGTGTTCGTAGATGCGCAATCGCAGATCGTTCGCCACCCATTGGCCTACGCTCTCGGTGTAGTAGCTGTCGACATACGACGCGACGCCCGCGAGGATCGCGATGAGCACCATCGCGGCTGCGGCGGCGACCGTAAGCGCGCGGGGGTCGGACGCCGCTGCGGCGCCGAGCAGACCGGCGAGCCAGCCGGGGGGGGTGCGATGGCCGATCGCGGAGTCAATGACGACTTTCAATGGCCAGGGAGCGGCAAGGCCGGCGAGCGTCTCGAGCAGCATCGCACCAAGAATCACGGCCAGCCACGCGCGATAAGGACGTGCGAGATCGAGCACGAGCTTCGCCATGCCCAGCCCGCGCTTTCTCACCGGACAGCGGACAAAGGTCACGCGTGTCACCGTCCGACGGCTACCGGAATCGGCAGGCGCGGCCACGACGTGGTCGCCGACGCTACGTGAGCCGTGCGTTGTCCTTCGGCGATCTTTTGCTGCAATCGCGCGATGAATCGATTCGCGATTGCAGGTTGATAGCCGCCGGCCCGAAACGCGTCGGCCCACTGACGATCGTTCAGCTGGCTCAGCAGCTCGGTCGCCCAGCCGACATCTGCCGGCGTGATGCTCTTGAACAGCTCTTGATGCCATCCGTGATAGTTGAACTGGACCAACCCGTCTTTCACGCCAGTGATGAACGGCTCGCGATCGAAGATATCGGGGTCGCCGCGCTGCGGCGCAAATTTCCCGGTTTCACCGAGGGCGGTGCCAAGGTCGCGCACGACGTACCACTGCTTGACGCCTTCTCCGGTCTTCACGTTGTAGAGCGCGTTGTTCTCGTTTTTCAGATCCGAGCTGTTGAACATCAAAAGGATGACCAGCAATCCCTGATATGGGCGTGTCCCCACGAACGGGTTCTGCTGCCATGACCACTCGCTGAGGTGTTTGAGCGACTTGTCGGTCAGTCGGAAGCGTCCGCCGGGTTCGACGCGGGTGCCTCGCCCGTACACGACGGTCACCGACGGTATGAAGTAGACCGGCGGCTGGTGATAGCCGACGGCCGACAGCACGCGTGACAGCGTCACTTCGATCGGGCCCTCAGCGCCCTGATCGTTGTGCGGCGGCTGCTTGACGTGCCATTCGCGTCCCGCAGGATCGGTCACCGTGATCCCGGGGTTGGTACCATCGTGCTTGCGGTCGAGGAAGGTGTACGTGGCGCGCGGATCCGGGGCCTTTGCCGCGCCGAACGGTCCCCAGAACAGATCCTCGGCGGCGATGTTGGATGGCTGCTGCCAGAGCTCGACGATCGGTGCGTCACCCGGCGGCATGGTCGGCGCGACCTTCGGCGTGCAGCCCGGGTAGTAGAGCGCCATCAACAACGGAACGACAACGATGGCGGGTCGATGCATCACGCGCCTCCCGCTACGAAACGAACGGAACAACCGACGATCGTCCGAACGCGGGTTTCGACCGGCGAAATGGATCGTTCAGCTTGAAGAACACGTGCCAGCCTTCTGTGCCGTGGCCGACGTCGAGCCGCATTAACGTCGAGCTCGCGTTATGCAGGCGCAGGCCAACGCCGTACGCGTGCTTCATGTGACTGAAATCCAGATCGCCTGCCCGCGCGGCCACTTTGCCCGTGTCGTAGAACGCCGCGAAGTCGAGGTGCGCAAAGAGCGCCCATCGTGACTCGACGTTGAACACCTGCATGTCGCGATCGTGGAAGCGATAGTCGGTGTAGCCGCGCAACGTGTTCTGCCCTCCGAGACTCGGCATGAGAAAGAAAGGAACCTGGCGGCCAACCGTCGTGTCGGAAAACACCTCCCAGCCGTGCAGCGCGAGAAGCCATCTCCAGGTGCCAAGCGGAGAGACGTGAGAGGCTTCGAGCTCATATCGCCGGAAGCTGTACGCACCTCCATCGCGGTCGGAGTAGTCCGCGATCGCCGCGCGGAACACACCGCCGGCCGTCGGATGGCCGACGTGATTGCAGAAGTCCAGCGTCACGCTTGCATCGCCATGCAGAAACGAAGGCGGCGACGAAAGACCTGGGGCAGACGAGTCGTCGAACACGTGGACGGTGCTCGGGTGCGTGAGGCGCGGCCCTTCGGCTTCTAACAGATCGGGTTTCGGAATCCAGCCCACCCGGCCGCTGACGAGCATCCACGGGGTCGCCCGGTACGTTCCGTAACCCAGCACGTCGCTGTTCTTGAATCGATACGCGCTACCGTCGGACTCTCGAGAGTCGTTGCCAAGGCCGAAGTAGTCCACCTGTCGAAGGTCCTGATGCATCACCTGGCTGCCCAGCGACACGTGATCATGCGCGAGGTGCGGGAGCTCGAAGCTCCCCTGCACGACTTGATACGCCTTCCACGACACGGCCGCGGATCCGCTCACGACCGCTCGTCCACTAAAGAGATGTTGGCGGTACCCCGGGCCCGCCGATATCCAGCCGGAGCCGGTAATCATGTTTCCGAGCTCCACGTACGGGCCGTCGCCGCGCACGCGATCCGGCGAGGCGATCCCGTCGGTGGCGTTCATCAGCTTCCTGAACGCGCTGGGCTCACCGAACAATCCGGGCGGCGACGCGACGAGCCATCCCTTCGGCAGTTCGGTCGCCGCGTCTTGCGCCGCCGCTCCCCGACTCAGAGTCGCCATCCACACGACGGCAACGCCGCAGACCAACCATTGCTTCAACATGTCTTCGAACTCCTCTCGCTGGACAAGGCAATTGCCGATCCCGCGAGAAACAGGCGCTCGAGGCTACGAGATCACTCGCGTGAACAAGACAATCTGATCATCCGCGCGAACGCAGATCTATTGGACGTTCGTATCGATCGATACCTACGGATGGGATCTGTGCGGGGACTGATCGGATCGGAGTCGAGACAGCGAACGATGGATTCTAAAGATGCGGAGCGGGCGGTCGATTGCCTGTCAGGCGTGTGCCGCAGTCCGCAGGCCAAGCCTCGCGGCCATGGTCACCAGCGCGGGGAGAGACTCCGCCTTCATCTTGCGCATCATCTGACCGCGGTGGGCTTTCACCGTGATCTCACTGATTCCGAGTTCTCCCGCCACCTGCTTGTTCAACAGACCAGAGACCACCCACGCCATCACTTCGCGCTCGCGCGGCGTGAGCGATGAATAGCACCGCCGCAGCACCTGCATCTCGGACGCCTCGCGCAGAACGGCGCGACTCCGCTCGACGGCGCCGCGGATCGCGTCGAGCAGCACGGTGTCGCTGAACGGCTTCGTCAGGAACTCGACCGCTCCGGCTTTCATGGCGTGCACGGTCATGGGCACGTCGCCGTGGCCGGTGATAAAGATGATCGGCATGTCCGTCCGTTCGGCCAGCCGCTCTTGCAGCTCCAGGCCGCTGAGCCCCGGAAGCGTCACGTCAAGCACAAGGCAGCAAGGAACCGTCGGACGCGGGCGCGCCAAGAATTCCTGTGCGGACGCGAATGTCTCGGGTTGCCACCCTACGGTTCTGATGAGCGGCTCCAGGGATTCGCGCACGGAAACATCGTCGTCAACGACAAACACAATCGGGGTGACGTCCGGCATGGCGACGACCTCAAAACGCGCAAGCTATCAGGGGAGGGCTCAGTATATGCCCACGCGAACGACGTGTCTGTAAACACCGTGGCCGTAGCTCACCTTATCCGCAGCGCCGCGCTGAGCGCGTCAAGCAGGGCCGCCTCGCTGAACGGCTTGAACAGGCACTCCACCGCACCCTGCGCGAGAACGCGCCGACGCACTCGGTGATCCTCGGTCGCCGTGATGAACACAATCGGGATCTCCTGCTGCCGGCGGGTCAACTCTTGCTGAAGATCGGGGCCGGACATGCCAGGCATCGAGATGTCGAGCAGCAGGCAACGCGTCTCGCTGATGCTCTCCGACGCGAGGAACGCTTCTGCCGATGAGAACGCCCGGGCGCAAAAGCCGAACTGCCGGATTAGGTCCGGCAGCGACTCACGCACGGACTCGTCATCGTCGACGACCGACACCAGTGAACGCTCGGACGTCATGACTGCCTCATCGCTCAGCGATGGTGTCCGGACCGCAGGGAATCGAAACCGAGAAAGTGGCCCCAGGTCCGTCATTCGGTTCTGCCCAGAGGCGGCCGCGATGCCTCTCCACGATGGAGCGGCTAACGGAGAGCCCGATACCCATGCCGTCGCGCTTCGTTGTGTAGAAGGCATCGAACAGCTTGTCCATGCCCTGCCGGTCCAAGCCCACGCCGGTATCCCGCACCATCATGCGCACACGATCGCTGTCTTCCCGTTCCGTTCTGATCAGCAATTGCCGCAGGCGATCGTGCACACCGAGCATCGCGTCCGAGGCGTTGCGGAGCAGGTTGACGACGACCTGCTGGAGTTGGATACGATCGCCGGTGACGGTCGGTAGATCGTCGGCGAGTTCAGACTGAATGACGACCTGGTTTCTTTGAAGTTCACTGGACGACAGCGCAATCACCTCTTGGATCGCCTCGTTCAAGTCCACCGGTTCGGTCGTCGACTCTTTCTTGGTGAACAGGACGCGCAATCGCGCGATCACTTCCGACGCGCGATTGCCATCGCGAATCGTCCGCCGTGCCGTCTCACGCGCACCGTCCACATCGGGAGGATCGGCAGCAAGCATCCGTAGACAAGTATTCGCGTTCGTGATGATTCCGAAGAGCGGCTGGTTGAGTTCGTGCGCGATTGACGCGGTTAGTACTCCGAGGCTCGTGACCCTCGCCACATGTGTGAACTCCGCTCTCGCCTTGTCGAGCGCTTCCTCCGACACACGGCGAGCTGTAACATCCTGGACTGCCGCGACGTACTCCACTTCGCCATTCTCGTCTCGCGTCGCACGAGCGACGGCGTGCAGGTACTTGATCGAGTGGTTAGGCATCATCAAACGGTACTGCCATTCAAAGCCGTTAGCGCCGCCTTGCGCCTGGTAGACCAGTTTCATTTTCTGAAGCAAACTCATGTCTTCCGGATGGACTCGAGTACCGATCAATTCGAGCGTCACCGGCACGCCGACCTCAAGCTCGTAGATGCGATAGAGCTGATCCGACCACGTGACTTCGTCGGTCGCGACGCGCCAGGAAAAGCTGCCGATTTGGCCGAGACGCTGGCCTTCCGCGAGGAACGTCTCGCTGCGCCGCAAAGCTCGTTCGGCTCGCTTTTGATCCGTGAGATCAAGCACGAAGGCGACGCCTTCGTTCCCACCTCCTTCGAACAGCGCGCCGCCCAGAAGCACGGGCACTCGGGTGCCATCCTTTCGGAAGTACTCCTTCTCGAAGGGTTGAAAGATGCCGGTCGCACGCAAGACAGCAAGCGCCTGTTCGTCATCGGCACGCCATTCCGCTGGTGTCAGGTCCGTCCAGCGGACGCGACCTGAGGCGAGATCCTCGCGGTCGTATTGCACTATGCGGAGAAATGCATCGTTGGCGCCGGTGATGGCGCCTTCGAGAGTCCACATGACGATTCCGACGACATTGGCCTCGACCAGACGACGAACCTTCGCTTCCAGCCCTTTGGCCAATTCACGGACTTCTGCTTCTGCCTTTTCGCGCTCCAACACCTGGATCTTCAGGTCCTCGATGTGTTTGAGAGCTTGATATGCGGAAGACGCAAACTTGCCGAGAGAATCCATAATCCGGTCGTCTTCCGCGTCGAACCGACGGCGCTCGCTGTGCATGATTCCCCAGATGGTTCCGACTGCCTCGCCGCCGACGTAGAAGGGAACCAGCAGACATTCTTCAGCAGCTGGAATCACGGGCAGCAAATAGGGGTAACGCCGTTCGAAATGTGTGAACAGCAGCGTACGGTTTTGATCGAGTACGTCTCCGCAGGGTCCAAAGCCTCGTGGAGTCCCTCCTCCCACGTGGGGATTCCACACGCCGGCGATAGCCGGCCAGTAAAACCTCTGGCCGCAAACGTCCGGTGACTTGCCATCCCTCGTCAGCAGACTCAGGCCAGCGGAATCACATTGCGTCACATCCAGGATCGTTTCAGCGAGTGTCTGAAATATGGTGGCGGGCGAATCGGCTAGTGCGCTCACCAGCCTCACGAGCGCGCGGTTCTCGTTCTCGTAATCGGGCGGACGCGACGGGCGACGATGCAACTCCTCAGTACATAGAATCGACTCTAGAGGAGCGGTCGGAACCGAACTCTCGAGGAGGACATCACTTGTGATTTCAGTGGATTCGGCCACGTTCGCGCCCCCTGCCGCTCGAGACGGTCATTAAGAACTCTGGTGTGCCCGGTCGCCAGCCGAGAATGCGCCTCTCTCCCGGGCAAGTCCATAAGACTTTGGTATCGGTTGGGGGCACGCCGAGGCGGGCCGCCGTCACGATCGGTCGGGCTGCGTGTCATCGTTGTCGGCTCGCCCGAACGTCGGGAGGTATCGGCCGAAGTTCAGCTCGAAGTCGCTCGGACGGCCGTAACCGATACTGCCGACCTTGGCACGGCGCGCCTGTGCGCTGGGCGAGCCCAGGGTTGACCAGAACATGTCGTTGCTCGACTGAAGCTCCGCAACCGTCGGCCTGCCGAACCGATTGATTTGGGCTTTCGCCGCGGTCAGCGTTTCTCGGTCGAACGAGGCGAGACGCCGGACGAGCGCCTCGACAAACGAGTCAAGGTCGTCATCATCCACTGTGCGGTTCACCCAGCCATAGCGCTCGGCGATATCAGCATCGAAATCGTCACCGCTGAGGACGATCTCGAGTGCGCGCGAGCGGCCGACCACGCGCGGGAGCCATTCCAGCGCTCCGCCGCCAGGGACGAGTCCGACGCCGACCTCGGGGTTGCCGAATAGGGCGTTTTGCCGGCTGGCGAAGCGCATGTCGCAGGCGAGCACGAACTCGTTACCGATGCCGCGGGTGCGGCCGCGAATCTTGGCGATGCTCACAACTGGCGTGGAGGAGAGGCGCAGCACGAATTCGCGCCAAAGGCCCAGCACCTCTGGCCGTTCAGCCGCCTTGGATACGTCAAGGTGGGCGATAAAGAAATCAGGATTCGCCGACCGGAACACGACGACCTTCACGGACTGGTCCGCCTCGAGATCGGTCATGAGCGCTCCCAATTCGAGGATCGTTGCGGGAACAAACATGTTGATCGGCGGGTTGCTGAAGGTGATCGTCCACCGGCCCGGAGACGTGCGGTCGGTGTCGAAGTGCGAATCGTCAGGCATGGCGCCTCTCCTCCTCTTGTGAGGACCTCTACCGCAGCGATTGGAAGCCCTCGCGCACGTCCTCTGCGAGGAGCTGTGGCTGTTCCCAAGCCGCGAAATGCCCGCCCTTGTCGTGCTTCTTGTAGTAGACGAGTTTGGGATACGCCCGCTCCGCCCAGCTCCGCGGGGCCGGATAGAGCTCGTCCGGAAAGACGCTCACGGCCACCGGGATGCCGGCGCCGACGCCCTTGACAGCGAAGAACGACGATCCCCAGTTCTCCCAGTAGAGGCGGCCGCCGGAGACCCCTGTGTTCGTCAACCAGGTGATCGTAACGTTGTCGAGGACGTCGTCGCGCGTGAGCCCTTCAGACTGTCCGTTGAAGACGCGCGCGATGAGCTCGTAGCTGCGGGCGTCGTGATCGAGGAAGTACGCCGCGAGGCCGACGGGCGAATCCGCGATACCGTACAGCGTCTGCGGCCGCAATCCCATCTGGAAGCCGTAGCCGATGCCCTTGGCGTAGACGACGCTCAGTCGCTCATACGCAACCTTCTCGTCGGCTGAGAGACCTACCGGCGCCGGCGCGCCGGAAAACGCGGCCTTGTCGATGTCGAGTGGAATCACGTTCGGCATGTTGGTGTGAATGCCCAGCAATTCCGGCGGTGCCTGCGCTCCCATCAGCTCGGTGATGATCGCGCCCCAATCGCCGCCCTGCGCCACGAACTTCGTGTAGCCCAGGCGCTTCATCAGAACGGTCCAGGCCTTCGCAATATGTGCGGGCCCCCACCCGGTGGTGGTCGGTTTTCCCGAGTAGCCGTAGCCGGGCATCGACGGAATCACCAGATGGAAGGCATCCGACGCACTCCCGCCATGCGCCGTGGGATTGACGAGCGGATCGACGATCTTCAACTGCTCGACGACCGAGCCGGGCCACCCATGCGTGACGACGAGAGGCAACGCATTCTCGTGTTGGGAGCGAACGTGAATGAAGTGAATGTCGAGCCCGTCGATCTCAGTGATGAAGTTTGGCAGCGCGTTCAGCCTTGCCTCACACTTACGCCAATCGTAGTCCGTCGCCCAATACCGCGCGAGGGCCTGAACCGTTGCGAGCTGCACGCCTTGCGTGGCGTCTGGGACCGTCTCCCGTTCCGGGAGCTTGGTCGCCTGGATCCGCCTGCGCAAGTCGGCAATCTCCGATTCGGGAACACTTACGTGAAACGGACGAATGGCGGCCGTATCACTGCTCGTTTGTTGTGCGACGACACTCATGGCTGTACTCCTTTGAGAACCTAGAAACTCTGCGCGCGCACGGCAACAGTTGCAGCCGGTTCATGACGATCTCTTCGCGATGACACCAGAGTCACGAGCCTGAATCCATCGGACGAAAGTATCGACGATACCTTGGTATACCCATCGATACCGGTCTCAGGGACGCTCATGGGTGCGCCTGGCACCACTCCCAAGCCGGATGCGACACGAGGCTGTGTCTCTCCGTAGAGGGGTTGTCGGAGCAGTGATCGCCGTCGGGCGCGAGACGAGGCGCGCGGCCATCCCGACAAGGGCAGCGAGCGAATCAGCCTTCATCTTCCGCATGACCTGGCCGCGGTGCGCCTTGACTGTAATCTCGCTGATGCCAAGTTCGCCTCCGACCTGCTTGTTCAACAGTCCCGATACGACCAGTCTCATGACCTCGCGTTCGCGCGGAGTCAGCGACGCGTAGCACGTCCGCAGCCCCAGCGTCTCTGTCTCCTCCAGGAGCGCGGCGTGACTCTGCTTGAGGGCCTGGTGGACGGCGGCCAACAGGACGTCGTTGTTGAGCGGCTTCGTCAGGACATCGAACGCCCCCGCCTTCATCGCCTGCACGGTCGTCGGGATGTCGCCGTAGCCGGTGATGAAGATGATCGGAATATCAGTCCGGGTGGCGAGCTGCCTCTGCAGCTCGAGGCCACTGAATCCCTGGAGTCTCACATCGAGAACGAGGCAGCACGGAACTGTCGCGCGCGGTCGTGACACAAAACCTGCTGCGGACGCGAAAGTTTCGACCTGCCAGCCCTCTGAGGCAAGAAGCAGTTCCAGTGATTCACGCACGGACACCTCGTCGTCAATCACGAAGACGAGCGGCATGACGTCCGAGAACGTGGTGTCGATTGGGCGCGCTGCGCTCGAAAGGTGCGCCGCGCTCAACGCGATGTCGGTGGCTGTCGCGTGGCTGGTGGTCGGTTGCATGATGAACCCTCAGAGAGCGAGGCGATTGAGCCACACGCGTGAGGATGAAGCTATTGGACGAAGGTATCTACAACACCAAAGTGCACTGCGGGGGGCCGCGAACGCCGAGCGGTGGCGCCGCGCCGATCCGAAGGTGTCGTCGATACGTTCGTCTGATAGATCCGGCCCCGCTGATCTGGTGTCATGCGCTCAAGGAGGACAGCATGAGATCATTTGAACGACTGACGCGCCGCGTGAGCCACCGGACCAGCATCGTTGTGTTCGGCGTGGTGACCTGTCTTGCACTGGGATTCGTGTCCGCGCGCCGGGCGGGACTTGTCGCCCTTGCGGCGACCGCTGTCGGCGCAGCCGCAGCATCCGCAGGCGCAGCATCCGCGAAGTTGGCCACCGCCGACGTCAACGACACGGCGATCCGGCCGTTTCGTGTGAACGTGCCCGACGTGGATGTCGCCGACCTCAAGCGGCGCCTTGCGGCAACACGCTGGCCCGACAAAGAGACGGTCGCCGATCAGTCGCAGGGCGCGCAACTCTCGACCCTCCAAGAACTCGTCCGCTACTGGGCGACCAGCTACGACTGGCGCAACGGTGAGGCGAAGCTGAATGCGTACCCACAATTCAAGACCACGATCGACGGCTTGGACATTCACTTCATCCACGTCCGTTCTCGCCATCCGAACGCCATGCCACTGATCATCACCCACGGGTGGCCGGGCTCGGTCTTCGAGCAGATCAAGCTCATTGGTCCGCTCACAGACCCGACCAAGTACGGCGGCCGGGCGGAGGATGCGTTCGACGTCGTGATCCCGTCGCTGCCAGGTTTTGGGTTTTCAGGACGGCCGACGGAGGCCGGATGGAATCTGGAGCGGATCGGCCGGGGGTGGGACGTCCTCATGAAGCGGTTGGGATACACCCACTACGTCGCACAGGGCGGAGATTGGGGAGCGGGAGTCGTGGAGGCGATGGGACGGCAAGCGCCGACAGGCCTTCTCGGCATCCACACGAACCTCCCCGCAGTGATTACCAACGAAGTCGGCGCGGCCCTTGGCGGCGACAAGGCTGCGTTGTCCGCCTTTAGCGACAAGGAGCGGTCAGCAATCAACGACCTGGGGATGTACCTCCAGAACGGCGGGCTCTCGTACCTGGTCATGATGGGCGCCCGGCCGCAGGCCGTCGGGTACGGATTGACGGACTCTCCCGCCGGCCTCGCGGGATGGATGCTCGTGCACTCAGGGTTTACAAAGTGGACCTACGGCAAGGATCCCAACCAGTCACCGACGAAAGACGACGTGCTCGACAATTTTTCTCTGTACTGGTTGACGAACACCGCGGCCTCCGCTGCGAGGATCTACTGGGAGAACCGCAATCTGAACCTGATCAGCTCGGCTTCGCAGAAGACCAACGAGATCTCCGTTCCGGTCGCGATCACCGCGTTCCCGGACGAAGTTGTTCGCGCACAAGAGACGTGGGCGCGACGCGCCTTCCCCACCCTGACCTACTTCCATGAAGTCGACCGGGGCGGCCACTTTGCGATGTGGGAGTACCCGGAGCTGTTCGCTACCGAACTCCGTGACGCGTTCCGCTCATTGCGGCGCTAGGTCGTCGAGTCCACGATTCCGCAGAAGTAGGTGCATCGTGCAGATTCACCTGAATCAGCACCAATCGGCGCGGCTCGGTGCGCTCGTCGTGGCTGCATGCCTGACGAGTGCACCCGGCGGTGCGCAGACCGCCAAACAAGTGCGCGGAGCGGCGGCCGTCGAGCCGCTCACGAATGAACCACCGGCGAAGATCGTCGTCGATCCGCCGCTGGCCGATTCGCTGTCGCGCGGTCGGATCGTCATTCAATACCGGGCCGAGAACCTGCACTTCGCGCCGGTGTTCGGCATGGCCGCGCTCGCGGTGTCGCCGCGCGTTGGACACATCCACGTGACCGTCGACGACGCGACCTGGGTGTGGGCCGACGCCAGCGGCGAACCCGTCATTCTCAATGGTCTCGCGCCCGGGCCCCACAAGGTTCTCCTCCAACTGGAGACCGCCAACCACCAGGAGGTCGATCGGGGCCTTGTGCGGTTCACGATACCGGAGTCCGCGCGCCAAACGTCGACGCAGGTGTCGGCGTCTGGGCCGGCTGCCGGCACTGCGATGTCCGGCTCCACTGAACCGCCCGCGAAGATCATCGTCGGTTCGCCGCTCGCTGAGCCGTTGTCGCGCGGCGTCGTGTTCGTCGAATACCGAACCGAGCACCTGCAACTCGTGCCGGTGTTCGGACCAGCGGCGCTGGCCATCGCCCCGCGGATTGGACACATCCACGTGACGGTTGACGACGCGACGTGGCACTGGGCAGATGCCAGCAGCAATCCGGTGATCATTGCCGGCCTGTCGCCAGGCCCGCACCGGATCTGGATCGAGCTCGTGAACGCCGACCATCAACGGATCGATGAAGGCACGGTCCACGTCACCATTCCTCGGGGAGGTCAGTGACATGTGCCCATCGGCGACGACGGCAAGCAACGTGACGGCGAGGACGCAGTTCCTTCACGCCAGAGACGAGATCTATGCGTACCGGCGGTTCGGCAGCAGCGGCCCACGTCCGCTGCTGTTTCTGCAGCACTTCATGGGAACGCTCGACAACTGGGATCCCGCGGTGACTGATCCACTTGCGGCTGGTCGGGAAGTCATCCTGTTCGACAATGTCGGCATCGGTCGATCGACCGGAAGGGTGCCCAACACGGTCCAGGAAATGGCGGCACAGGTGCTCGAGTTTCTCGACGGCCTGGGCGTCACGACGTGCGACGTGCTCGGATTCTCGCTGGGCGGCATGGTCGCGCAACAGGTCGCGCTGGAGAGGCCGTCGATGATTCGCAGGATGATCCTCGTCGGCACGGCGCCGAGGGGCGGCCAGGACATCATGCACCTCGAGAAGCCGAGCCTCGCCACATCGTTCAGCGATCCCGCGCTGTCTGGCTACGCCAGACTCCAGAAGATCTTCTTCGCCCCCACCCGGTCGAGTCAGACGGCCGGACAGGCGTTCGTCGCGCGTTTGGCGGAGCGCACCGAGGATCTCGACCCACCGCCCGGACCCGAGGTCGCGGCCGCCCAGATCGCGGCGTTTCGCGAGTGGGAGCACGTCTGCGGCGAGCGCTTCGCGGATCTCACGAAGTTCCACCAGCCCATACTCGTCGTCAACGGTATTCACGACGAGATGATTCCCGTCTCGAACTCCTACGCGCTCGGTGAGCACTTGCCGAATGCGGTGGTGCTGACCTATCCCGACGCCGGGCATGGTTCCTTGTTCCAGTTTCACGAGTCATTCACGCGTCAGGCGGCAGCGTTCCTCGCGTCGGACTCTCAGTTTGCGCCTTACTGAGCCGCCAGGGAGATCGAAATGATCCCGACAAGAGAGGACCTACCTATGTCGATCACAGGCACCGTGCTCCCCCAGTATCTCGGTCACGGCGATCCCGCTTTCAAGAACTACTACCCGGCGTGGTTGAAAAACATCGCCGACGACGCAACCGTGGAGGGATCGATGTTGAACGGCGCCCTGCAGGGCGCGGACGCCGTCCGATCAGTTGTCCTGACGATCCGCTCGTTGTACGAGCACCAGGAGTTCAAATTCGCCGGCCCCTTCGGCGACAACAGCTTCCTCGAGGACTACGTAGCCAGCGTCAACGGCGAGCCCATTGGCTGTGTCGTCCTGATCACTCGTAACGCCGCCGGGCAGACTCAGCATGTCGTCGCGAGTTACCGGCCACTCAGTTCGCTGCTGTACTTTTCGAGCGTGCTGCGCGAAAGATTCGCTGGCACTCCGATTGCGGCACACTTCGCCGCCAGCGAGTCCTCGAACCCGAAGTCAGGAGACTGCGATGAGAGTGGTGAAGGCGGCCGCGGTCCAGCTTCGCCTAGTGCTCTATAGCCGCGATGGAACCGTCGACAGAGTCTTCCGAACGATCCACACACTCCGGGCTGTCAATTGCCGTGCACCGTCGTCAGAAGCAGTCTGGCTGGTTTCGGAGGACGCGGCGTCGTCCAAGGAGGATCTATGAAAGCCGCGCGAATTCCTCGATTCGGTCCACCGAGCGTGATCGAGATCGATGACCTCCCGCTCCCGGAACCCGCCGCCGGGCAATTGCTGGTCCGCGTAAAGGCCGCAGGTGTCGGTAATTGGGACGCGCTCACCCGTGAGGGCAAGTTCCACCAACCCTTGCCGCTTATTCTCGGCAGCGAGTTATCGGGAATCGTCGAAGCGATCGGAGCGGACGCCCCGGGGTTCAAGGTTGGCGACGAAGTATACGGAGCAACAAGCAGGCAGTGGACTGGGGCGCATGCTGAACATGCGCTCCCTTCCGCCAGCATGATGGCGCTCAAACCACGGACTTTGAACTTCGTCGAGGCGGCCTCCGCTCCAATAGTCAGTCTGACAGCCTCGCAGATGGTCTTCGACTATGCCCAGGTGACGGCCGGGCAGACGGTGCTCATCCACGGGGCCGCGGGCAACGTTGGAGCCTACGCCGTACAACTGGCCAAGCAGTCTGGCGTTCATGTGATTGCGACGGCAGCCGCTGCCGATCTGGACTATGTGCGAGGCTGTGGCGCTGAAAGAATCATCGACTACCAGACCGAGCGATTCGAGAACTTGGTTACTCGCGTGGATGTCGTCCTCGATACGGTTGGAGGAGACACGCAGCAACGGTCGCTTCGAGTGCTGAAGCCAGGTGGGATCCTCGTGTCCGTCGTCTCACCCGTTCCCGAGGCTGCACAAGAACGTTATCGCGTTCGCGTTGCGTACCTTCATGTGGATGTGACCACGGCGCGGCTGACCGAGATCGCGCACCTGTTCGACAGTGGAAGAATAGTTGCGGACGTCGGCACTGTCCTTCCGCTGGAAAACGCTCGCACTGCACACGAGATGCTCGGAGGTGCTCCGCACAAACGCGGGAAAATCGTCCTGAACATCGCCGCCTGACGGTCGCTTCATCATCCTACAGATCGGACATTACTCCGTCCGACTGCTGCCGATCTCGATCCAGCCAGGGATGCCTCGCTTCCTGTGTCATAGTCGACGCTCCCGTGCGTGTTCCCCGTCGAGTGTCGTATCACCGCGAAGTCGCTCATCGACAGCCGCATCTGATTACTGTCCGCAGGGTGGCGGGGGTCCGTCGAAGTTGAAGATGACGTACGCGGCTTTCCATCCGTCCTCGCCGCGCTTGAGCAGGACGAGGTATTTTCCCGTCACCGTCATTCCCGGCGCGCCCGCCGGTCCGGCTGTCTGCTCGTACGTGCCGGCGTCGTAGCCGATGTTGCCGTTCACCGTCGCGTCGAGATGCGAGAACCTGAACGACGTCACCCGTAGATCCTGGAACATGCGGCGATAGTGCTCCTCAATCGCCGCGCGGCCCGTGAGCGGCGGACCGCACGGCCCGAGCTCCGTCGCATCTTCACGGTACGTTGCCGCGACCGCCTTGGCGTCGCCGGCGATGACCGCACGCCGGAAAACATCCGCGGCTTTGACGATCTCCGCGTTGAGGTCCGCGCGCGTGCGTGTCTGTGCCTCCGGCGTCCTCGCGCTCACCACAGTCGCCAGCATCATCGCACTCAGCGCCGAGAACGCCGAAGTTCTCAGCGCCGAGGTGGCCCATCTTTCCGTCTGCATGGACAGGAACGCGGCCGCACACGCGACCGCCGTCCACAGCTTCCAACCCAACGTGTGCTCATTCGAGGTCATGACGATCTCCTTTCGATGGCGCCGTGGCAGAATATTGAGCCGAGCAGGAGGTCTGGCACCATGACCGTCGGCGCCAATTCATTAACCTCTCGCGCCACGCGGCCGGTGGCCAGCGGTCCGCCGATGCCCGTCCTGCAATTTCGCGCGTTCGTCGAGGCGTTTCGACGTCTCGGCTACGACGTCGATCGGCTCCTCGTCGAGGTCGGCTGTCCGATGGTCGAGTTCGACAATCCGGACGGTCAGATCGCCTGCGAGCTCTCGGCCGAGTTCTTCGCGCGGACGCAGCAGGTGCGGCCGCTCAAGAACCTGTGGGCGCACCTTGGCGCGGCCACGCCCGACGGCGCGTTCAAGCTGCTCGACTACCTGGTGATGACGACCGACACGGTCGGCGAGGCGCTCAGGCAGCTCGCGCGGTACTTCAAGATCGTCGGCGCGCCGTGCACCGTCGAAATCCTGGAGGACGAAGACCCGGTGCGGATGCGGTTTCTGATCAATGGCACGGCGCTGTCGCAAACCGCCGAGTACAGCGTGGGGCTGAATGTCTCGCGAATCCGGAGCGAAACGAACGGTCTCGCGCGGTTCGACTACGCCAGCTTCGTGCATCAGCCTGACGACGTCCGAGACCTGGAGCAACTGTTCGGCTGTGAGGTTCGCGTCAATGGATCGTGGGCCGGGCTCGCAATTCCCCGTGATGTCCTGACCATTCCGCTACGGCGGCGCGATCCGATCCTGCGCGAGCTGCTCGAACAGCAGGCGGATCCTGTCGCGACCGCCATGCCCGACATCGATGGCGGCGCGCTCGACGTCAGGCGCGCTCTTGCGGCGCGGTTGAGGACGGGTCAAACGGCCATCGACGTGGTGGCGCGCGATCTCGGCACGTCGGCGCGCACGTTGCAGCGGCGCCTGGCGTCCGCCGGACTGTCCTATCAGGAGCTGCTCGACGGGGTGCGCCGCGACGCCGCCGAGCGATACATCGCCAGCACGGCGCTGTCCATCGGTGAAATCGCGTACCTGCTGGGCTACTCCGAGCCCGCCGCCTTCCATCGCGCCTTCAAGCGATGGCATGACGTCACGCCGCAGGCGTTCAGGGCACAGCGGCGAGTCACGTAGAACCGCTCGCCATGCCTTTGCTGGCTATCCGCCGCCGGCCGGCTCGACACGGATGGCGCTCCGCTGATTCACCTGCCACCGCCGCCGCTCACCAGACGGCAGCGTGATGACGACGGAGATCCGGTAACCGGTCTCGGCGTCGGCGACGAGCGCCGGTTCGCTGAGCGGAGCGGCCGGCCCGCTGATCCCCGCCTCGGCAAGTGTCGCGGCGTACCGGCCGTGCGCCTGCCAGAACCGTCGTTGCGCGTAGTACGCGTCGTACAGCCACGCGCGGGCTGGCCAGGACGCATCGGGCACGAGCGCTTCAGTCCCGGACGCCTTCGTCGAAAACTGCACGTAGCCCCACATCTCCGGCCGGTGCATGTCCACGGCGCCCTGCGGTGACCACACCCAGTTGTGCTCGGGCACCCCGTCGACTTTCCGGTAGCCGGAGCCCTCGGGCGCCAGCGTCCACTCGACGCGCGAGAAGTTCACGCGCCACTGGTCGCCATCGTGCGGTGGCGCCGGCCGGGCTGTGTGCGCGCCGAGCACCGCCCAGGGGAACGCCAGCTCGACCGACCAGCCGCGGTCGATGTCGCGCGAGTCGTTAATCGTGCCGTCGACGTGAACCGCGCTCTTGAGGCCAGGAATCTCCCAGCTGTTGTCCGCTTTGCCGCCGTCGCGATACGGCAGAGGGAGCAACAAATCCCAGTACGTGCCGAGCGCGTTGATTTCGAATTCCGCGTAGTCTCGGTTGTCGCCGTCCGCGTCGATGAAGAGCTCGAAGTCGTTGTCGTGAAAGATGACCGCGTCGTGGTCTCGCAGCGTCGCCCAGATGTGCGGCTCCTCGAGTTCGGCGCCTACGTACAAGAAGGCATCGTCCCAGAGCAGCTTCACGCGCGTCGGCCAGGTGGGACGCGGCCGCGCGTCGCCTTCGATGTCGACGAACGGTTCCGACCAAGGCGCCCGCGACCACGCGGCGTCGCCGAGGCGGCCGTCGACGTTGATCCGACCGGTGGCGCGGTACGCAACGTAGCCGCGCGGATGCGGCGGCGTCGCGAGGGGCGCGCTGGCAAAGATCGGCCCGGAGAGCAGTGCGAGCGCCAGGGCCCGGGCGCGCGTCACGACGCGAGGGCCGCTTTCAGAAGCTGCCATCGTTCGGCCGTCATCGCGCCGAAGTCGAAGATCGACACGCCGGCCGCGCCACCCGAGACGGCCATCCCGACGGTCGTCGTGAATGCTGCGGCGTCAAGGGGCGCGACGTAGAGTCCGCTGTGCACCGGCACGCTCACCGCGTGGACCGCCTCCTCCGTGTGCTGCCTCACGAACTCGGGCCCGGCCTCGTAGAACGTGTGGTAGAGCATCGGGAAGAACGCATCGAGCTTGAAGCGGCCCCAGTCCTGGCGGACCATCACGCGCGCGCGACTCGGTCCCGGGAATACTGCCGCGGTGATCTTCGTGCCTTTCGCGTGGGCGGCGGGCACCAAGTACTCGTTGACGAGATCGACGACGCTGTCGAGGCGATACTGCATCCACTCTCGGTTCGACTCCGGGTCTGTCAGCTCGATGGGATCGATCCCGTGGGCGGCCTTGAATCGCCGGCGGCTGTAGTCCGTGTAGCCGTAGTCGTACGCCGCATACACCTTGTCCTGGACGATGCCGTATTTCGACCACAGGCCGGAGGGCAGAATCGCGTCGGGGTGTCGCACGTAATCGAGATGCACGCTGGTCACGCCGGAAATCGACGCGATCTCGCTGACAGTGTCGCGGATGAACTCGCGGACCTCCGGCCGTGCCGGATCGAGAAACTTGTAGTAGTCGACGTACGCCGGCTTGTCGTGCGCGGACTCGCCCTTCGCGTTGACGTTGTACCAGTCGGGGTGATCGCGGATCACGCGCTCCTGCGTACAGATCATGGTCCACATCCATGCGTGGACCTCGAGGCCTTCCGCCTTCGCGAGCGGCAGTGCGGTCTCGAGCCACTCGGCCTTGACGGGAAACCGAGTGCTGCCGTAGAGGGTCGTGTTCCCGCTGTAGATCTCGGCCACGATGCCCGTGAGGCCCGAGCCCCTGATCAGCGCGAAGTCACGCTTCAGATCGTCCGTGGTCTTGCGGAGGTCCGGCCGCAGCCAGACGTAGTTCCGGAGCGGGCGCGGCCTCGACTGCCGCCAGGGCAGGGCCATGCCTGCGAGACCGAGGGTTTCGAGGAACGTGCGTCTGGTCACCGGCACGATGCGCTCCCCGGATAGCATAGTCGCCGGCGCCTCGCGCGGCACTTGCCGCGCACTGACGTTCTTGTGGCGCTTACGCCCGACACGTGGCAGCGATTCGGAAACACGGCGAACCTACTTCTTCAGCAACGCCGTCCAGTTGACCGACACGGTCACAAACTGCTGGGGCGCCGGCCCGCGCGGCCTCACGAACAGGAACTTCTTGCCGTCGCGCGTGACGTCGTATTCGTCGGACGTCATCGACGGCCGCGGCGAGGCTCATGGACGGGGGATTATGCCATCTCTACGGGATGTCGGTGTTGGCGCGCGGACTGGCTCGACGATTTGGTTCCTTCAGCTCTCGGCCGCAGGATGTTCATCCGCGGTACTGTTCGTCGCTGACGTGTTCCATCCACTCGACCGCTTTGCCGTCGAGCATCTCGGCGACCGCGATGTGCGTCATCGCCGTTGTCGGCGATGCGCCGTGCCAATGCCGTTCACCTGGCGCGAACCACACGATGTCACCGGCACGGATTTCCTCAATTGATCCGCCGTCGCGCTGCACGCGTCCACAACCCGAGGTGACGAGCAGCGTCTGCCCGAGTGGATGGGTGTGCCAGGCGGTGCGTGCGCCAGGTTCGAAGGTCACGGTTGCGCCGCCGACGCGCGCCGGTGACGGCCGCTGAAACGGCGAGTCGATTCGCACCACGCCCGTGAACCAGTCCGCAGGACCTTTGGCCGACGGCTGCGATCCGCTCTTTGAAATCTCCATGGGTGTCCTCTCAGTCCCTCATCTACTGCGTGCGCACTTCCGCGACGTCGCCGGACCAGTAGGCGGCGGTCACGCCGCCACCTGCAATCTCTCAAGGGCGGATGCCGCCCGAATGTAGCCCGACGGGCATCGCGCTCTCATTGCGCCACCAGCCGGGTACAACCAGGGCTACTATTTCATCTCGACGTTCATGCCCGCTCACGTTGCTTGCCATGCGCTGAGATTGCGAAGGGGATAGACGATGACACTCACTCGACGCGAGTTGCTTCAATTGGCCGCAGCGATGGGGGCCTCGCTGGCGTGGGGCGGCTCGGCTCGAGCGTCAACCACCGGCTGGAATGAGCGGCGCGACCTGTATCCGGAGGGCGTCGCGTCCGGCGATCCCGATTCGAGCAGCGTGATCCTCTGGACTCGGCGGCCGTTCCAGTCGGGCGGCCGACGTGTGCTCACCGTGGAGGTCGCCGAGGATGATGCGTTCCGGCGGGTCGTCGCAACGGCGTCCACGCCGGTCTCAGCGGAATCGGATTGGACGACGCGCCTGGTGGTCGGTCATCTCAAGCCTGCGCGCGTCTACTGGTACCGCTTCACCGATGGAGAGGGGAACGGTAGCCGCGTCGGCCGGACCATCACCGCGCCGCTGGCGAACGATCCGCGGCCGGTCAATTTCGCCTTCGTCAGCTGCCAGAGCCTCAATGAAGGCAAGCTCAACGGCTATCGCCGGATGATCTTCGAGGATGAACGCGCGGCGTTCGCCGATCAACTCGGGTTCGTTCTCCACCTCGGTGATTTCATCTATGAGGTCGTCGAATACCCCGACGAGGTGGCGACGCGGTACGACCGCACGATCTACGACGTCGGCCGGATTCCCGACGGCGGCAAGACCAGCAACTTCCATTACCCCCTCACGGTCGAGGGCTATCGCGTCGTCTACAAGGGCTACCTGGCCGATCCCGACCTGCAGGACGCGCGAGCGCGTTGGCCGTTCGTCTGCATCTGGGACAATCACGAATTCTCCTGGCAGGGCCGGCAGAGCATCGTCCAGGCCGGCGGCCCGCCGCGACCGGGCCAGACGGTCAAGGTCGCCGCCAACCAGGCATGGTTCGAGTACATTCCCGCGCGCGTGAAAGCGCCGAGCGGATCGCTCGACACGTTCGGCGCGGTGGCGGTGGAGAATGTGCCGATCGAAAAGTGGGACGACAACTACCTCGGCATCGAACCCAACAACCTCAAGGCGATCAACAGCCTGATCGGCTATCGGACGTTCCATTACGGCCGCCACCTCGATCTGATTCTCACCGACCAGCACAGCTTCTGCGGCGACGACCCGACCGATGCGGAGGGCGTCGACAAGATTGTCGATCCGAGCTTCAACGGGATGTTCTCCGAGACGGCGACGATCGCCCTCGATGCGGGCCGCACGTTCAACGGCGGCAAACCGCCCGCCGAACTGAGTTTTGGCGACGTCACCATTCCGAATCCGCGAAAGAACTCAGCGCCGCGCACGATCCTCGGAGCCGATCAGAAGAAGTGGTTCCTCGATCAGCTCCGCCGGTCGACGGCCACTTGGAAGATCTGGGGCAATTCGCAGGGAGCTCTCGACAATCGGGTCGATCCGCAGAATCTGCCCGATGGCCTGACGAAGAAGAAGTGGCCGGCCGACACATTCGCCGTGATGAGCACCTACGACTGGCGCAGCGCGTACCACGAGCGCGGAGAAATCTATGATCTCGTTCGCGATGCGAAGATCACCGGATTCGCGATCGTGTCTGGCGACCTTCACAGTTTCTGGGCCGGCTATGCCGCCGCAATGCTTCCGCCCGGCAAGTTCGAGCCGGTCGGCATCAGCTTCGTCGGCGCTTCGCTCGTCAGCCCTGGAACCATGGAGGCGTTGGAGCACAATCTCCGAAGGGACCATCCGCTGCGTGCGCTGTTCTTAGCTGACGGGCCCGGTCGACCAGCAGGTCCGCTGACATGGACCAACAACTTGCTCGTGAAGCACGGTGTCCGCTCGTGCCTCGAATACGCGAAGAGTTTCGACCTGAAGAAGGCGCACGCCGTGTCCAACCCGCAGCTTGCACCGCATCTCGAATTCGTGGACATGGGCGGTCACGGCTATGCGACGGTGCGGCTCACCAGCAATGAAATGCGGACCGAGTTCGTCTGTATTCCACGCCCGATCGCGCGCAGCGATCGTCCCGACGGCGGTCCGCTTCGCTACCGGGTCGTGCACACGGCATCGCTCTGGAAACCGGGCGAGCGACCTGTGCTGCGCCAGCAAGTCATTGAGGGCGATCCCGGCCTTTCGATCTGAGATGGCGAACGCACGTCAAGAGATCCGCTCATGAAGCGGCCTCGGCATCGGGAAATTTCCAGGTGCCGTCAAGGACCTCCTTTCGCGGGCGATACAGGCGCACCATGTAGTTCCAGCCCGCGCAGATCGGCAGACAGTTCGCAAGGTTCCCGTCGCATCCACCGAACTGAACGGTCACCGAGCCGTCCGCAATCCTCTTTGCCGTGATGTTGTTTACCGTGTAGGCATTCAGGTCATTCTTCTTGAAATGCCCTTCGGCGTCGTACACGCTGATCGACCAGAAACCATCGACCGGCACATCGTTCTTGACCGTCACTTTGTAGATCCCGGTGCCGTCGTTATTCTTCGGCGTGATGTTGAGATAAATGGCGTCCTTCTCTGGATTCCCGCCGTAAGCCGACGCGGTGCCGATCAGGTGCCGAACGGGATCGACCTCTTCGCGGCTGCCGAATGCCCCTCTTAGATCGGGGAGCGTTTCGTTCAGGACCAGAAGTGCGTCGCGTACTTTTTTCTGACTGGCCTGATCCCAGTTTGGAATCTCGAATGTGCCCGGACCTCCGGGCTGATCGACCTTGGACCTCGAGTACCATCGGCCCAACATCTTTCGTATTGAAGAACGGCATCAGATAGATCACGCCCGGATTTGGCGTAAGCGTCTGATTCTTCCAGTTCAACAGGCCGGCCCAATAACAGACTTGGTTGAAATCGCCGCCGATGTTTCGAAAGGCCTGAAACATCAGATCGCCGTTTACGCCGGGCATGCCCCAGATGACGGATTCCACAGCCCGGCGGTGGATCGCTCGCTCGACCAGATTGGCTGAGCCAAGGGTGTCGGTGTTCTCAGTTTGTGCTCTCATCTTCGCTCCTTGCCCCACGCATAGCGCGCGCCGTCGAGTCCTTCCCGTGCGGCGAACTTCCATTCGGCTTCTGTCGCAGCGACTTTCCTTGCCAGGGAGCGAACGCTTCGGCGTCGGCAAAGGAAATGTGGACGACGGGGTGGTCGATCCAGAAACCGTCAACTGTGACCCGGTGTGACGGCCGCTCCTCCGGATGATGTGTGTCCGAGCCCATCCGAAACGTTCCACCAGGAATCCACACCATTCCGGGGAACGGCGGTTCACCTACGGACTCTGCGTGTCGGACTTCAGATTCCGAGCGCAGACTCAGCGCGAGTAAATCGCCGTAAGTGATCGCGGCACATTGAAGGGTCTTACACAATTTGCGCGCAGGTCGGTGTCGTGCGCCCCCGAACCGTTTGAATGCCAACAAGATCGGAGGAAGTGATCGGACGTGGCGGGCGTGTGCGATAATTGCGGTTGACCGCTCGCAAACCATTGATTCTAAATACGGAGAGATGTCCGAGTGGTTGAAGGAGCACGCTTGGAAAGCGTGTGTAGGGGAAACTCTACCGTGGGTTCGAATCCCACTCTCTCCGCCATCCACCACCGCTCGCGGAGCGTTCAGGCGAGCCATGGTGGATGGCTCCGAGTGAGGGCGCCGAAGCCTTGGCGAAGGCGGCCCACTCTCTCCGCCACTTTCTCGGGCCAGATGCGGCCGCGAGAAAGTGGCGCAGGTCTTCCTTAGGCGGGGGGACTTCGTCCCCGCCGCACCCCCCTTACGCGCTCACTCGCGGGGCCCCCATGATCCCCGCTCCGTTCGCGCAGGCGCCCTTCGCTTCGCTCGCGCGCGAAGCCCGCATCGACGCACCCACCATATCGGCGTACGAGCGAGCGGAACGCGACTGGCCTCAGCGCTTCTCACGGGAGGCGAGTCGCGTGAGCGAGCGTGTCAGGGGTCTGGGGACGAGGTCCCCAGATTGATGACACGAGCGCGCGAGCGGTAGCGATGCGCGCCTCGCGAAACGAGCTGCGATTTGGCCAAATGCATTTCACTGGAGCCGAATCGCACGAGTGAGCGAGCAAGGGGTCCGGGGACGAAGTCCCCGGATTGATCCTTGACACCTGTGGCACTTCGTTGACAGTCTGCGCCACCCTCCGCCCTCGAGGAACGCGGTTTTGTTGAGCGCCTCCGTGGTACAGGGCTTGGATGCCAAGTAGGCATTCGGCGAAGCGTACTGTGCCATGGATCGAACGCTGCGCTCCCCTCGGCTTCCGGGGGTCGTGCTCTTACTCCTCTGTGCCCTGCCTTCCCGCGTGGACGCTCAGCACTTCGTGTGCTGGCCGATCGCGGCCGGTGAGACTGCGTCCAGCCTGGCGCGCCGGCTGACGGGCACCGCCGCAGCGGCCTACGGTTTCGCCTTTCAGATCAGGGATCCGGCGCGGCGGATGTTCGTGCCGAAGTCACACTATCAGCATCTCGAATCGGACTGGCAGGCCTGCGTCGCGCGCGGACCGGTGCCGGACAATCTGATCGCGTACGCACCGGTCGTCGAGTTGGCCGAATCGGCGATGGTGACGGACGAGCTGACCACCGCGCCACTTCCACCGGCGGTCGCCTCAGGACCGTTGGCTCTCGCTCGCGCAGATCGAACGCCGACAGACGTCCCCTTCGCCGCGACGATCGGTGTCGCGTTCCTGTTGATCGTTTTGCTCTCGGCTACGGCCAGCTTCGTGGCGCCGCGCCCCATTCCACCATCCGTTTGGCGTGCCGGTAGGAACTTCGTCACGGTGTTTGCTCGGCCGCTCGTCGACCCGTCATCGGAGGTTCCGCCGATCCAGGCGAAGCTGCGGTTTCGTCGCCGCAAACAGCGGCTCGAGATTTCCATCGCTCCCGGTCCCGGCCGTCGATATCCCAACCTGGCTGATCACAGGAAAAACGTGGAGTACGACGTCGATCGCGTCATCAGGGTCCTCGGGAACTGTGTTCTCTGCAATCCCCCGCGTGCCGCCGGCAAGTGGGTCGTCGTGACGATTCGTTCAGCTGGGAAAGTACAAGGTGCGAAATGAATATTCTTCTGATGAGCACTGGCGGCGGCGGGGGAAACATCCTGCGTTCGTTGAAGACTCTCTTCGCGCGCGATGTCGCCATCGCGCAGAGGACCGATGCCGCGTACGCCGAACGGCTCCGGCGCGCGGTCACGACGCGGTTTCTCGATACCAACGAGTTCTCTCTGGCGCAGGTCCCTGTCGAAGAACGGCTCCTGCTTGGCAGAGCCACGACGCACGGCCTCGGGTCGCGACATGACCCCACGCTGGCAGCGCGTGCCTTGGAAGAAAGTCGCGACCAGATCGTCAAACTCATCGAGAACTATTCCATCGTCGTCATCATCGGCACGGGTGGCAAAGGCACGGGTGCTGGAACGACGTTCCCGCTTGCCGACATCGTGCGACGTCAGAACAAGTTGGTTCTGCCGGTGTTCGTCCGGCCGTCGTTCGAGCGGCACGAGGTCGACAAGCGTCGCTACGACCATGCGCTGCATGTTGGGTTGCAGTTCGACGAAGCGCGGATCAGACTGATCGAGATCCTGAACGACCGCGCCTACTCCGATCGCGATCCGCAGCCGCAGTCGGTCGTGTGGGAACGGATGAACCTGCCCATCGCACGAGGACTGCGCGGGCTGATCTACGTGCTGTGGGATTTGTCCGAGGTCGATCCTTCGGATCTGTCGATCCTGCTCGCCGGGAATGGCCGGATGCGCATCGGCTTCGGCGAACTCGATCCCCCGGAAGGACACGACCCGACCGACGCCCAGGTTCGCGAGGCGGTCGACGCGTGCTGGCAGAACCCGTACTGTGCGTTCGCCAAACCGCCCGGCACATCTCTCGTCTGCATCCAGGGCGACTGGTCGAACCTGGCCGACGCGAAGATCAAGAGCGAAATTGCCGCACGCGCGCTGGGACAGGCCGCGGATGGCCGGTACAACCCACTGTACGCGCGCGCGGTTCATGCGCCGCGACCGTGGGGAGTCACCGCACTCTTCACGGAATACACAGGCGCGCACGAACCGATGCCGCTGGTGTGGGCCTCCAACGCGCTGGCTGACCGGAACGTCACCAGCGCGGCAATCGTGGATGAGGCGGCGGGCGATGGAGCTCTCCCGCTCACCAGACCGGCGATCGAAGGGGCGGGTCAGCACGAGCGGACCGCTGCTCCACGGTTTGCGACCGTTGGTGATTTTGCCCGAGCCATCAACCGGCTCGACCCCATCGCCCTGGAACTCGCTGCCCGTGATCCCGAGTCAGACATGCTGATCGAGGGTCCCACGGTCAGGAAGCTCATCGGCGCGGTCTGGTTCCGATCGATCTTTCCGAAGCTCTCCTCTTCATGGCGTGAGCGCCTGCTTGACGCGCTCGCCGGCAGCGTTCTGATTCCTAATCACCTGCTGTCGCGAGGCCGGCAACCCGTCCATCTTGCCGACGGCAGTTACGAAGATCTGAAGGCGATCGCCGCGAGCACGGCCGTCAGCGGTGCAGCCGGGGCGGACCTCCATTTGGTCCTGGCCATCGTTGGCTTGTGGGGAGAAGAAGCGCGGCGCCGCTTGCGGTTTGCCGATGTGGTCGCAGCCGAACGTTCGTCGCGGCTCGGCGTGCTGTTCGGAATGGACCGATAGGAGTTTTTAAGACCTCGGGAGTCGTTTCACTTTGGGAGGAAACTCGAGTTTACCTTTCATCGTGAAACGACTCCCGAGGTCCTTTTGTAGCTCACGCGCCAGACGCGGTTGCCGCCGTCGTCGGACACCAGCAGCGATCCGTCCGGCAGTTGGAGCAGGCCGACCGGCCGTCCCCACGCTTCCTTCTGATCGTCGTCGCGCGCGATGAAACCGGTGAGGAAGTCCTCCCGCGGACCGGCGGGACGACCGTTGCGGAACGGTACGCGAGCGATGCTGTAACCGGAGAGCGTCGATCGGTTGATCGATCCGTGCAGCGCGACGAATGCGCTGTTGCGAAATTCGCCGGGAAACTGCGCGCCAGTGTAGAAGAGCAGGCCGAGCGCCGCCGAGTGGGAGACGAGCAGCACGTCCGGCGTCAGTGCGCGCGCGACGAGATCCGGCCGCTGCAGCGAAACCGTTGGGTCGACGTGCGAGCCGAGGTACGAGTACGGCCATCCGTAGAAACCGCCGTCGCGGACCGAGGTCACGAAATCCGGCACGAGGTCATCGCCGAGATGATCGCGCTCGTTGACGGCCGTCCACAGCGTATCCGACCCTGGATACCAGGTTAGGCCGACGGGATTGCGAAGGCCACTGGCAAACAGTCGATGGCCGGACCCGTCAGGGTTGTATTCGTGAATGGCTGCGCGTTCGATCGGGACCCCGGAGTTTTCCGGTGTGTCATTCGTGGCCGAACCAATCGTCACGTAGAACTTCGTGCCGGCGGCGTTGAAGATGATGTTGCGCGTCCAGTGGTTGTAGCCGCGCGTCTGGTTGAGCGGAATGTTCAAACGCGTCGCGGTGTCCTCGTCGAGCGCCGCATCGCTCGGCGGCAGGTCGGCGATCTTCTCCGGCGCGCCGTCAGCCGTTGTTTGACCGGCGCGATATCGAAAGCGAACCACAGAGTCGTTGTTGCCGACGTACAGGTAGTCCTTCCAGAACGCGAGACCGAACGGGCGATTCAGCCCGGACGCAAATGTCATCCGCGTTTCCGCGACGCCGTCGCGGTCCGAATCGCGTAACACCGTGATCAGACCGGCGGTCCGACTCACCGGCTGCGAGAGAAAGATGTCGCCATTGGGCGCGAGCGCCATGAAACGCGCCATCGGAAGTTGATCGGCGAACAGCGACACCGTGAATCCTTCCGGCACCGTGAACCGGTGCCCGTCAGGCATCGCGACGACGCGTGTCGATTTGCGGTACCAGGGCGTCGCGAAAGGCTGCGGCAGCGGCGGCGCCGGCTGCTGGAGCGCGATCACCAGCAGTGCAACGATCACGGTACGTTGCATAGAAGGTCCCAGGGTGAGTCAGAGATCGTAGCACTGCCCGCGCGCGCTCGCGCCGCGCGTCCAGCGACCCGCCGATTCTCCTATGCACAGAGCACTCTGTGATATAGAGTAAGTCCTGGCTTCTGTGACGAACTCCGTGAAGGCAGTCGCCCTCATCACCCTCGGTCTGACCCTTGCCGCGACTGGCATTTACTTCCTCCAGGTCGACGACGCACCCGGCGGGGTGGTCCCTGCATTCCTGCTGATGTTCGCCGCGGTCCTGCTCGTCGTGAGGGCCGCACGGAACCGGCTGCCGACCTGGGCCCGGCGCACCGCACTGACGGTCGGCGCTGTCATTGCCGCGTTCCTTGCATTTCGCATCCATGCGGCCACCGTCGCCGCGCCGCTCTTCGCGCAACTGCCGGACGTGCCGTCAGTCAGCGCGTCGGCGCCCTCGCCACAATGGGCCGCGGCGGTCGATCGCGCGCGGCCGATGGTGCGCGCGGCCGTCGTGGAGCAGAACCTGCCAGGCATCTCGATCGCCGTCGGCGCGGGCGGGGGCATCGTCTGGGCCGAAGGGTTCGGATGGAGGGACGTCGTCACGCACACGCCCGTCACACCGGCGACTCGCTTCAACATCGGCACCGCGGCACCTGTGGTCACCGCCACCGGGGTGGCCGCGTCGCTCGGCCTGACCAACACCGGTACCGATTCGGCGGCCGAGTGGAGCCCCCGTCATGTCGGAGAACCGGAAGAGGACTTCCCAGGTTTCACGTTCATCCACGACAGGATTCTCAGGCCGATTGGTATCGCCGACCCGGCGAAGCCATTGCCAGGCGATCGCGCGACGTTCTTCGTCCCGGCGACACGATGGCGGGGCGACACGACAGATCCCCGCCAGGGACGACGACTGATGTACATGCGCGACCTGGCGTGCTGCGCGGATGGGAAGGCGTTCTATTCCACGCCGTCCGACCTCGTCCGTTTCGCTCTGGCGACGAAAGCCGACAGCGTCAACGGCGAGCTCGCAGGCGGAAGCGTGATGTCGCTGGTGACGCGCGGCGACAACGGGATCGTCGTGGCTGTGGCGTCGAACATCGCGTACGCCAACACCGCCGCGCTCGCGCTGAAGGTGGCTGACGTGTTCGAGAAATAGAAAGACCTCGGGAGTCATTTCGGGGGTCAGGGGAAACTCGGGTTGCCCTTTTGGGGATTTCTGGGACGACCGACTGGTGCGAGCGACGATATGAGCTGAAGCTGACCGGCGATTCGAACTCGCCACTCCTCCGGTCCGTACGGCGAGCTTCGACTCACGGCCTGCCGCAGCTCTTTAGTCTCCTCGACAGATTCGAGCTGAACAAGGTCACTCCAGTCCGAAGGCCGCGTGACTGGCCACTCGGCCAGAGAGACCGGAGAGCGTCGTCCGGCCCGCTGCGCCAGGCTGCTCCAAGGCCAATCCTCGGCTCTCGAGACTAACCCGGCCCGAAGGGCGTTGCGTTCGACGTAGCGACAGAGTCGCAGAAAATGAAACTCACCAGACACGGGAAATGCCTTGTACCGCCCTTGATAGACATGGCCGGTGCCGGCAGTCCGTTTGTGAGCGTGCCATCTCTTGCTGTGAGTCGCGGTCAACCAGGCCATGAATGCTGACAGTTCGGTTTCAGTGCGGGGCCACAACACAAGGTGGAAGTGGTTTGGCATGAGACAGTACGCGAGACATCTCAGAGGAATGCGCTCTTGCGCCTCGCGAACGACTCTCAGGAACGCTCGGTAATCTGCTGGCCGATCAAAGAGCCGGAGTCGACGGACGCCGCGATTCAGAACGTGAAAGACGACGCCAGCCGTTCCAACACGCCTTCGATATGGCACGGCGTTGCTGCAATCAAGGAGCTTGCCAACACTCGAGCTGAAAGGGAGACTCGAGTTTGCATTTTCGTTAGAAACGACTCCCGAGGTCGTTTTCGCTAAGCAGGCGGCGACGCCTTCAGCCGCCGACAGAACAGCGCCGTCAATTCGTCGAGGAGCTCGACCTCGGTCAGCCTCGGTGAGACGAGCCCGCCGCCATCGAAAAGATAGAGGTCCTTCAGGACCGCCTCGACGAGTGTCAAGCCGCTTGCGACGGCGCGGGCGTCCACCCGCCACTTGCTCGCATCGCCCTGGCTCGCAAATCGCGAGGTGGCCTCGCGATGAAAGTGCGCCGCGAACCGCGCGGCCGTCTCACGGAGCGCCGGGCTGCCCTGGGAGCGCAGATGCACGACAAGCGCGTGCAGCAGGCGCCGGTGCCGCTGATAGTGGCGCAGTCTGTACGCGACGAATGCCCGGGCCATCTCGGCGACCGACTCGGTTGGCCAGTCCGCGGACGCGAACAGCTCCGTGGCCCGGCGGCGGCCGTCGTCCAGATACCGTTCGAAGAACGCCGCTACGAACGCGTCCTTGTCCGTGAACCGGCCGTAGAACGCTCCGACGCTCACGCCGGCGGCCTTCGCGAGCGCCGCGACGCTCACGTCGGCCACGGGCACCTCACTGAAGAGCGGCTCGGCGGCCGCGAGAAGGCGCGCCTCGGTTGCCTGACTCCTCGCTTGTTGCGCAGGCACGAGGCGCGATCCGTCGCGATCGCGCGAGCGCGGGCGTCCGGCGCGCTGTTTCGCGGGCGGCTGCAGCGATCTCATGATTCGCGCGGCTCGCCGGCAATCGGGAAGCGCCGTCGGGCCGTCAACCCGGATAGCGTGTTGGCCGCGGCATGGACGGCCATGGCCGGCAGGAGTGAGCCGGTGGCCCAGACGAGCGCCTGCAGCAGCAGCGCGATGACGCCGATGCCGATCATGCCGCGCGTGCCTTGTGGGAAGTGCGCCACGCCAAAGGAGACCGCGCTCAGAATCGCTCCGAGCCACAAGCTGTGACAGGCGGTTCCAATCACACCAAACAGGAAACCCCGATAGCCGAGCTCCTCTGCAACGCCCGCAAGACACGCGAGCGCCACCCACTCCGGCATCTCGTGAGGTGACGGCAGGATGCGACGAACCCACATGCGCTGACGCTCCGCATCGCTGCGCGTCGCCCACAGGAGCCACTGCACGAAGGCGACCGTCGCGAACGTCGTCAGCGTCAGGCCTGCGATCGCGAGCGGGCTGCCCGCCGGCCGCGTCCACAACGCGACGTGGTGCGTCGCGCCGCTGAACCAGGTCAGGCCAAGCAGCTGGATCAGCGGAATCACCACGCGCCGGCGGAGCGCCGCGCCGGACGACCCAAACCGCCCCTGCGTCCGCAGGCTGGTGCGCACGGCCGCGAAGGGGACGTACAGCAACAGCAACGCGGCGATGAAGCCGGTCTGGAGATCGAGCGGCATCGGCACGAACGGCATGTGCCATTATAAGAGAATATATATTCGTATTTCAAGCCACTGGCGCCCACGGCCTGGTCGAGTTCACTCGCTTTGCTCGTTCAGGTTATTCGCGCGCGCTGGAACTCGGACCCGGCACTACTGATTTGACCGCGTCAGCGTGTAACTGAGGTCCGCGGTGCCAGGCAAGGGTTGACGCTGCTGATTCAGGAACAGCACGAGGTTGCCGTCGACGCGGAGCAGCAGGATCGGGCCGTGCGACGCGTCGGCGTCCAATTGATACACGCTCGCGTCGGGGAAGCCTGGTGCGCCATGGACGATTCGCCACGTGCCCGTCCAGACGTCAGCGCGAGTCAAACTAGACGCCACCTGGTACGTGGTCGGCTGATTCGTGCGCGGATCCTTGAGCAGCGTCACGCGCCACTTGACGCGAACGCAGCCCTCCGTGTCGGTCAACGTCAGCTCGCGGGCCAAAGCCGCGCATGGCGACCGCCCTCCGAAAATGCCGAAGACGTGCGATCCCGTCTCCTTTGGCGGAAGGGTGTACGACCCCTCGGGCGCTCGCGCCATCTCGATCGCGGGCGGCTCGACCCGATCGGCGCGCGTGAGCGTGTAACTCGATGCTGTCGTTCCCGGCACAAACGATCCGTCGTCGCTCAAAAGATTGAGGAGGTCAGCGCCGATTTGAGCAAACGCAATCGAGGATCCCGCGTCGCCCGTCAATCGAAACACCGTTGACGGGGCGCCGAGCCGCGGCACCGTCGAGCTGGTGAGCGTGCCCTGCTTCGTCACCCTGGGGCCATCGATCATCGCATTCGGATTCGACGCCGGCGGGATTCCGTACACGGCTGTCAAACTCCAGCGATTCGCAGCTTCCGCGGTGCCCAGTGTCAGCTCCCATTTGATCGCATGACACGGCGCGCCAGCCGGCATCCCGCCGACGAAAGCGCGGACGGCGTCACCGCACGGCGTCGTGCCAACAAACGTGATTCGTGACTGCTGGGTTCGCGGGAGAGAATGGCCGACCAGCAGTGCACCAGCCACGGCGAGACAAGCCAATCCTGGCATGTTCATGTTCGCCCTCGGTGGATAGACGCATCATGGCCAGGATGCGTTAACAGCGCGTCGAAAAGACGCCGTTGTCGAGGGAGCCCCGGTCGACGAGCTCAGACCGGTTGGCCGAAGCGCGTCGCGGCGTCCAGCACGTTCGCGGCGTCTTCCATGCGGCCTACGTCCACCGGCTGCATCTCGACGAATGATACGCGCATCAGGGCGCCCATCGAGCCGACCAGTACGGTGCTGATCATGCTCGACCGCGAGACCGGCTCGGTGGCTAGGTCGTGCACGAGCTCGTGCTCGAGCCCCGGCCAGAGCGACGAGGACACGTGCCGCCGATCGAGCCGGCCGTCCTGCCAGCGGACGGCGACGTATCTGGCGTCAGGGCAAATCAGGGCTCGAGCGACAGGGGTGCTCGACTGGATGAAGCTGATCGCGAAGGTCCAGGTGCGGAGCGTCACGACCTCGGAGTATTCAACAGAACGCGGCGCAGTACAAGAGGCAGCCTCGGGTCCACCGGCCTCGCCCGTCGCACTCACTCGCGTGCCGGCACCCGATTCGGGCAGCGGGCTCCAGGTCTCACCGCGCGATATGATGCGCCGGTGCCCTTCTCACATGCTTCGAAGGGCCGACTGACACTCCGGGACCTCGGCCGTTTTCGCAGTACGACGCTGTTCGATCGCGTGGCCCGCGCCGTGTGCGAAGCCGGCTGTCTGCCACGCAAGGAACTGTACGAAGCCTGGGAAGTGGCCCGGCGCGCGCGGCGGGGATTTCGCGGCGGCCGCGTCGTCGATCTCGGCGCCGGCCACGGCCTGCTGGCGCAACTCATGCTGATCCTGGACGACAGCTCACCGCGTGCACTCGCGATTGACGTCAAGGTGCCGCCGTCTGCATCGCGAATTCACGACGCGCTCGTGCGCAGCTGGCCGCGGCTGGCGGATCGCGTGACGCTCATCACGGGCGGACCGGACGCGATCGCCCTTCAGCCTGACGACGTCGTGGTGTCGTGCCACGCGTGCGGAGCATTCGCGGACGAGGTGATCGACACAGCAGCCGCGGCACGCGCGCGAATGGCCGTGCTGCCCTGCTGTCACGACGCCGGCACCTGCGACACGGGCGACCTGACCGGGTGGATGGATCCTTCGCTCGCGATCGATGCGGTTCGCGTGATGCGGCTGCGGGCGCTCGGCTACCGGGTCCGAACACAGATCATTCCCGCGACGATCACGCCGAAGAACCGGCTGATCATCGCAGAACCCGCCCGACCCTAACTCAGTCCACCCAGATCGTGCGGCTGGCGGCGCTCCCGCGAGGCTTGGGGGCGGGCGTCTCTGCCGGGACTCCGACGTTGACGATCGCCACGATGCGTTCGTCGTCCCGCACCCCCACAGCGGCGCGGGCCGATGGATCCGCCATGATGGCGCCCGTCTTGATGTGCGTGCCGAGGCCCATCGCCACCGCGAGCAGCGACAGGTTTTCGATGGCCATCATCGCCGCGGCGTGGTCCTCCTCGACGATCTCTGGACTGGCGTTGAGCACGATCGCCACGGCGATCATCGCCGGCAGCGCGCGATGCTCCCGAGCGACGTTGTCGATCGTCGTCTGCGCCGCGGCCGCGTCGTCGATCTTCTTCGCTTTGCGACCGCCCAGCACGCGGCCGTACGCCTCGCGAGCGGCGGGTCCCAGCACGTAGAACCGCCACGGCTCGGTCAGTCGATGATTGGGGGCCAGGACGGCCGCCGACACCAGCGACTCGATCTGCTCACGTGAGACCGGCGCGGCGGTAAAGCGTTTGATCGAACGGCGTTCGCGGATGGCGTCGGCGACCTGCATGCCGTCCAACGTATCACGCGCCGCCGCTGTCGCGGCCAGGCGCGGCCCGCAGTACACTCCCGACCGCGGTGATGCGCCCGGAACTCTCCGCCGTCGTCGAATCGCCCCTGGTCCAGATCGCCACGGCCGCCGAGGCGATGCCGGGCTCGATCAAGCTGTGTTACGGCGAGTCCGACATGCCAACGGCGGACTTCATCTGTCGCGCGGCGGACGCGGCGGCACGCGCCGGACACACGTTTTACACGCACACGGCCGGCGCGCCGGAGCTGCGCGAGGCGATCGCCGGCAAGATTCGCGAGTTGCAGGGTGTCTCGTATCGCCCCTCGGAGGTGATGGCGACTGTCGGCGGGACGATGGCCATTCACGTCACACTGCGCGCGCTCGTCGGCCGGGGCGACAACGCAGTCATCGTCTCGCCCGCCTACGCCATCTACGTGAACAGCGTCGTGATGTCCGGCGGCGAGCCGCGACTGGTGCCGCTCTCCGCGAGCGGCGCGCGGTTCTCACTCGACCTCGATCGTGTCGAACGCGCCATCGACGCGAACACGCGTGTGCTCGTCGTCAACAGCCCGTCGAATCCCACAGGCTGGATGATGACGGACGACGAGCAGCGCGCGCTCGCGGGCATCGCCGCGCGCCACGCCGTCCCCGTGCTCTCGGACGAAGTCTACGAACGCCTGACCTTCGACACGCCCATCGCGCCATCGATGGCACGATACATCGACGACAAGGATCGCCTCATCGTCGTCAACAGTTTCTCGAAGACCTACAACATGACCGGCTGGCGCCTGGGCTGGGCGCAAGCCAGCGAGTCCATCATCCGCACGCTCTACAAAGCCGCCGAGTTCATCACGTCCAATCCGACGTCGATCGTCCAGCAGGCCGGCATCGTGGCGATGCGTGACGGCGAGGAGTACGTGCGCGACTTGCGCGCGCATTACGCCGCGCGACGCGCGCAGGTGATGGCCGCACTGCGGGCGTTGCCGGGAGTCACCTGCCCCGAGCCCAGGGGCGCCTTCTACGCGTTCCCACACTTCGCCGGCGTCGCGGACTCGACGACGTTCGCGGCTGAGCTGCTGCGCGCCACCGGAGTCGCGCTCGCGCCCGGTGCTGCGTTCGGGCCGTCCGGCGAAGGGTTCATCAGACTGTGTTTTGCGGCAAGCGAGGCGACGATCGCTGAGGCGCTCGGGCGGCTGGTGAGGTGGGCGGGTGAGTATAGGATGCCCTCATGACTCGACGGCTGGTCGTTGCCCTTCTCCTCGTCGGCCTTGCTGCGCCATCGTTCGCTCAGGACCGTCCGAAAATCGGCGAGACGATCACGACCGACTCCGGCCTCGTCTACAAGTTCACACAGCTCGGCAAGGGCCCGCAGCCGCAGACCGGCGACCTGATGATCATCCACGGCATCGGAACGCTCGCGGACGGCAAGGAGTTCTGGAACACACGAACGGATGGTTCGCCGTACGAGTACACGCTGGGCGTGGACAGCGTGATCCGTGGTTTCTCCGAGGGCATGCGCTACGTGCGCGAGGGCGATCGCATCATCATCACCATGAAACCGGAGCTCGCCTACGGCGCGCGCGAGCGCACGGGCATCCCCGCGAATTCGACGCTGACGTTCGACTACGAGATTCTTGCCGTCAAGCCGCTGTCCTTCGCGAAGCTGATGCGGGAAGCGATCGCGGCGGGCACGGTCGATGAGGCGATCGCGACGGTGAGGGCCACGCCGAATCTGAAGGACTACTACGTCAGCGCGGCAAGCATTCAGTCGGCCGCGAACGCGGCGAATCGGAAGGAAGCGGGCAGCAACGAAAAGGTACTGGCACTCGGCCTCACGCTCCTGCCGCAGGCGTATCAGCTGCATCAAACGCTGGGCCGGCTTCAGGCCGCGCGCGGCGACAAGTCAGCCGCGATCAGGAGTTACGAGACGGCGCTGAAGCTCAACCCGAAGAGCACTCCGGCTGAAGTCCGCGACTACGCGACGACCACGGCTGCGCTCGCCGCGCTGCGCGTTGTGTACTGACGCTATGGCTTCGGGCGGGACCGGCGTCCGCGCGCGGCTCGGGCGACGCCGGGTGTGATGCCGCCGCGCCGGCGGCGCGCCTTCGGGATCGTGGGATCCGGCCCGACATTGCCGATGTTGTCGTCCGGCGGCTCGGGCTCGTCATGCAGATCGGGCGGGGCGGGTGGCGACACCTCGGCGATCTGCGCCGCCTGAGTTGGCGCGTCCGTGCCCCGGAACACGCGAATTACGCCCTGCCGATCACGATCGACGCGCAGTACGCCCTCTTTCTGCGCCGCCCGCAGCAGGTCGAGCAGGTTGCCAAATCCATACGCGCGCTCATCGAGGCGCGTGGCCGGCTGGCGCAGCAGCTGCTTCACGTTGCGCAGATACATCGGCCAGCGCCGGATCTCGGCGGCCTCGAGAATACGTCTCAACTCGCGTACGCCATCCGCCGGTGTGCCGGAACGGGCGACCGCACCGTTTGCCGTCGCCGAGTGCCCGTTCGTCGTCACGTCCGACGTCGCCGCGATCGGCTCGTCGTCCGTCGTCGCGACAGCTTCGACCGGCCCGGCGTCGGCCGGGACAGCGGCGTCGGCCGCTTCCACCGCTTCCACAAGCAAGCCGCCCTTGCCCTGGTGCACGCGAACGAGCCCGGCGCGTTCCAGCCGTTGCACGAAATCCCGGAACGAGCCCGCGCCGTAGCTGCGCTCCGAGAATGTCGAGTCGAGCTGCAGGAGCGTGCTCTTGAGCAGCCCGAGCTGGGGTGAGACCTCGCGCTCTGATAGCACCTTCAGCGCGCGCGTGACGAGCGGAATCGCCTGCCCGATCGGCGCCCGTTCCGTCCGACCGCGCCCTGCGTCGCGCCGCGGAGCGACGCCCGCGGCGGCCGGGACGGCGCTCGATCCGATCAAGTTTTCGTACGCGATGAACTCGTGGCAGTTGCGCTGCATGATCGCGCTGGTGAACTGCCGGCCGCCCACGACCACGACCTTCTTGTCGTACTGCTTCAGTTTCTCGACGAGGCTGATGAAGTCGCTGTCGCCGCCGACAATCACGAACGCGTTGATGTGCGGATGGGTGAACGCCATCTCGAGCGCATCGAGCGCGAGGTTGATGTCGGCGCCGTTCTTGTCGCCGCCGGGCGTCATGTTGCGCTGCACCATGCGGATCGCATGCTGGGTCAGCATGCGGCTGTAGCCGCCGGCGCGCTGCCAGTCGCTGTAGGCGGTCTTCGCCACGACCTCCCCACGCTCTTTCAGGGCCTCGAGCACCAGGCCCGCGTCGAACGACGCGCCCAGCGTGTTCTTCACGCCAATCTCGATGTTGTCGAAGTCGATGAAGACGGCCAGCCGGAGTCGATCGGTGTGGGTCACGGAATGCCTAGTTATTCTATGCGATGACGTTCCCCGGCTGCAGCCAGCTCGCGGAGCTTGAAGCGCTGGATCTTGCCGGTCGCGGTCTTTGGCAGCGCCTCGACGAACCGGACCCATCGCGGCCGCTTATACTCGGCCAGCCGCTCGCGCACGAACTGTTGCATGGCCTTCGCCAGATCCGGCGAGCCCGCGCGCCCTTCGCGCAGCACGACAAACGCGAGCGGCTTCGTCAATCCATCGCGATCCTCGTGGCCGACAACGCCGCTCTCGAGCACAGCCTCGTGCGCGGCCAGCGCGTTCTCGACCTCTATTGGACTCACCCACAAACCGCCGACCTTGAGCATGTCGTCCGACCGGCCCGCGTACCAGAAGTACCCGTCGGCGTCCTGCGTGTACTTGTCGCCGGTGCGGATCCAGCGGCCCTCGATCGTCTCGCGGGTCTTGTCGGGCTGGTTCCAGTAGCACGCGCACGTCGAATCGCCGTCGATCCACAAATTGCCGATCTCTCCGCGCGCGACCGGCGCTCCACCATCGTCGACCAGCCGTGTGTCGTAGCCCGGCACAACGAGACCGCTCGATCCCGGGCGAATCGCGTCCGGCCGGTTCGAGATGAACATGTGCAGCACCTCGGTCGATCCGATGCCGTCCAGGATGTCCACGCCGAAGCGCTGCTTGAACCGTTCGTAGAGCGCGGGTGGCAGCGCCTCGCCGGCCGACACGCCGAGCCGGACGCTCGACAGATCGTACTCGTGCCGATCCGGCGGCGGATTCTGCGCGAGCATCATCGCGTAACCCGTCGGCACGGAATAGAACAGCGTCGGCCGATGCCGCTCGATGACGTCGTAGATCGACTGCGGCGCCGGCGCGCCCGGCCACAGGATCGTCGTCGCGCCGACCGAGAACGGTATGTAGAGCGCGTTTCCCAGACCGTAGGCGAAGAACAACTTCGCGACGCTGAACGTCCGATCCTCGGGCCGGATGCCAAGGACGCGCTGGCCGAACAGCTCCGCGCACACGGCCATGTCGTGCTGCAGGTGGACGCAGCCCTTGGGCGCGCCCGTGCTGCCCGATGAATACAGCCAGAACGCCGGCGCGTCGCGGCTCGTCGGCTCGGCGTCGAGCTCCGGCAATCCGGCCTCGAGCAGATCGTCGAGGCGGAAGTCACCCACGCTCGCCAGCTCGCCGGCGACGACGATGTGCCGCAGGTTCTCGCGCTTGGCCGCGGGGATCCGCGCAATCTGCGCCAGCAGCGACTCGCTGACCACCAGCACCGAAGCGCGCGAGTCGTCGAGCACGAACCCGTAGTCCGCCGGCGTCCAGAGCGTGTTGAGGGGAATCGGCACGGCGCCGATCTTGATCGCGCCGAAGAAGCAGTACGCGAACGCCGGACCGTCGGTGAGCAACAGAACGATCCGTTCGCCGGGCCGCACGTCCAGGGCCGAGCGCAGGGCGCTGCCGAACCGATTCACGCGCGCCAGCACTTCCGAGTACGTGATGCGGTCGTCGCCACACTCGATCGCGACGTGGTCGCCGCGGCCGGCCTCGACGTTGCGATCGACGAATCGCGTCGTGGCGTTGAAAACCGCGGGAATCCCGAGATCCGCGGCCGACAGGCTCACGCGCGCGTCCTCGCGGGCTCCAGCAACTCGACGATCGCTGCAGGGAACGCCCTGGGCGCGAACGTCCCGGCATCGACGCACGCGACCCGATACGAGGCTTCGCAAATCAGGCGGCCGGTGCCGCGCTCGTGGATATCGAACACGAAGCCGATCCGGCGGTCGCTGATGTCAGCGACCCCGATGCCGATCGACACGTCGTCGCCCAGCTTCGCCGGCGAGCGGAACCGCGATTCGAGCGACGTGCGCGGCATGAATACGCCCAGCTCGCGCAGCATCGTCGTCCGCTCGCGGCCGAGATGGCGGAACAGATCTTCTTCGGCGTTCTCGAAGTATCGAAAGAAGACGCCGAACCAGAGGATGCCCGCGGCGTCGGCATCGGCCCACATGACGCGCGTGTCCCAGTGATGGAAGAGCGACATGGCGAGATTCGCGACTAGAACTCGCGACTGCAGACGAAGCTTGCGGCGTCGTCTGTGCTGCCGCTGCCTTTGTACTTCGCGACCAGCGGGTACTGGCACAGCGGCCGCGACCGCGTGACGGCGCCCGCCTGATCGCGCTTGACGGCCGTCAGCGTCTCCGGAGCCCTGCCGTCCTCGACCCACGCAAGCAGCGCGTCCAGCACGCCGGTTGGCTGTGGGCCCGTGCCGCCGCTGCAATGCGCGACGCCGGGTGCGAGAAACAGCCGCGCGAATTCCGACGTCTTCTCCGCTCCGCCCATGCGCTGCTGCACGCGCGTGTAGTAGTCGATCGTGCCTTCCGGGGTGATCAGCTGGTCCGCCCAGCCGTGCCAGATGATCGTCTTGCCTCCGCGGTCGCGGAACGCCGTGAGGTCAGGATTGTCCGTGCCGATGACCGCGCCGTATTGCTCGGCGGATTGATCCCAGAGCCGGTAGTACGCCTGCGGTGTGACGGTCGTCCAGTCGAACTGCGGGTTCTGCGTGAGGTAGTACCGGAGCCAGTCAACGGCGAACCCGAACGGCTGCGGCGCGAGCGGGGTGCCTCGGCTGCCGGCCAGCGGACTGAGGTCCGCGCCACGCTCAGGTCCGTACCAGAGCGGCCCACCGTCTGCGCGCCTCGGACCGTCCCACAATTTGCGGATGATGTCGACATCCGCCTGTGTGAACGTACCGCAATCACCGGCCGATGTGCCGACGAGCGCCTTCGGATCGTACGTGCATCGCTTGGGGTCTTCGATGACGCCGTCCTTCACGCCGTCGCTGCCGTCGCACGCGGTGATGGCGGCCGCGGTCGCGGCCGCGAGCTTGCACGACGGGATCGGGTTCGCGGCCGCGTTCATCAGCATCGATCCCCAGAACGACTGCATCATCAGGTTCGTCCAGTTGACCGCGGGCGCGGCGGCAGCGATGCCGTCGTAATCCTGCGGGTATCGCTGCGCCTCCATGAGACCTTGCCGGCCACCGGTCGAACATCCGTTGAAGTACGAACGAGCGGGCGCGACGCCGTACAACGCCTGCGTCAGCGCTTTGCCGGTCACGGTCATCTCGTGGATGCCGACGTGCGCGAAATCGCGGATCGCCTGCCAGTTCAATCGCCCGCTGGCGTCGAGCGCGAACGCCGCGCTGCCGCCTTCGTGTCCGGTGTCGGTCGCGCCGGCGGCAAAACCGTTCGCGGCGGGTTGATTGACGCCGGTGGCGCTGCCACCGGCAAACCCGCCGCCTCCGGTGCCGAGGAACCGTCCGTTCCAGTTCGTCGTGGGAATCGCGATCCAGATCCGCACTTTGTCGCCCGCTGGCGGGTGCGTCGTGGTCGCGATGACGCGACAGAGGTTGGGGTTGGCCGCGTCGACGGTCGCCGACTCGATCGTCGTGTCCGGCAGCGCGACGCTCGCGAGGCTCTCGCACGATCGCACGGGTTTGGCATTGGCGATGAGCGACTTCGGCGGGTTCTGGCCCTGGCCCACGGCGGCGAGCGCGGCCACGATCGATCCCAGCGCGATCGAGGTTCGAATCAGTCGGTTCATACGGACCACCGGGAGGGGCGAAGTATACAGCGGGCGGAAGGTCAGGCCTTCCAACTCATCAGCAGTCCGACCAGACCGGCGCCGACAACGACGAGCGGTTCGGCGAGGCGGAAGCGAAGCATCAGCACGAGGCCGATTGCGGCCACGATCGCGGTGGGAGCGTCGATGATGGCTCGCCGGGCAAGCACCACGACGGCGCCCGCAATCGCGCCGCTGGCGGCCGCGGTCGCGCCTGACGCAAAGGCTCGAAGCTGAGGATTGTCGCGGTGCCGCTGGAACCAGCGCGCCGGGCCAATCGTGAAGAGATACACAGGCAGAAAGATGCCGACCGCGGCAGTCGTCGCGCCTATCGGGCCGGCCACGAGATAGCCAATGAAGGCCACCGTAATCACGACCGGGCCTGGCGTGATCAGCGCCACCGCGACCGCGTCGAGGAATTGCCGGTCGTTGAGCCACCGGAAATCGTGAACCACACCCTGCTCGAGGAAGGGCACGATCGTCAGGCCGCTGCCGAATACAAACGATCCGGCCTTGGTAAAGAACACGAGAATCTCGAGCAACACCGGCTGACTGCCGGCAGTCGCCTGTGAGCGGTCGAGGACAGACTCAACGACGACGATGACGCATGCGCCGGCAAGGCAGGCGGCCGTCAGCATCGCCGCGCGATGAGATCCCGGCCAGGCCCGAATCAGCAGGACCGTCAATCCCGCGATGATGAAGAGCGGCCCCAACTCCGTGCCCGTCCACGCGGTCACCGCGAACATGACGCCGAAGATCGTCCAAAGCAACGCGTCACGCTTGTTCGTGCCACGAGCCAGCCGATGCGCGGCCATCGCGATGATCGCGATTACCGCTGGGCCGATGCCGTAGAACATCGCCTGGATGCTCGGCATCCCGCCGAATGCGACGTAGAGCGCGCCGAGGCCGAGCACCATCAGGAAGGACGGGAGAATGAATGCCAGCCCGACCATCGTTGCGCCGATCACTCCGCCACGAAAGTAGCCGATGGCCATCGCCGTTTGGGCGGCCAATGGCCCCGGCATGATCTGCGCGAGCGCGATCGAGAGGTTGTAGGTGGGCTCATCGACGAGTTGCCGCTCCTCGACGAGGTCCCGCCGCATATAGCCGACGAGCGCCGCGGGCCCCCCGAAGCCGATCGTGCCGAGCTTGAGAAAGTACCGGACCAGCTCGTTCACGTCGCCTCAGGCGGTGCGGCGGACGTCGCGATCGTCGAGCACGACACGCAACCCGGCCCCCTCTGTCGCCGCGCGCTCGAAGACCAGAACAGCAGCCGCGACATCCTGGAGCGCCGTGCCAGTCGAATCGAAGACGAAGATCTCGTCCCGTGTCGTGCGGCCAGCGAGACGGCCGGCGACGATCGCCGACAGCTCGCCGTGTACGTCCTGCTCCGTCATCGTCTCTGCGAGAAGCGCGTGATGCAGGTCTCCGCCGGCCGCGCAGGCGGCCAGAGAGTCGACGACGACCCTCGAGCGAACGAGCGCCTGAGCGTCGACTTCCTGCTTGGCGGGATTGTCGGCCCCCACTGCGGCGATGAACACACCGGGGTGCAGCTGCGAGGCGAACACCAACGGCCGCTCGGACGTCGTGCAGGTCACACAGATGTCGCTCTCAGCCACAGCCGCATCGAGGTCGGTGACGGCCTGGATGGGCCGCGACAACTCGGCTGACATGCGCCGGGCGAATGCGGCCGCCTTGTCCGCGTCGACATCGAGGACGAATCCACGGCGCAGCGATCTGACGTGTGACAACGCTCGAAGCTCGGCTTCGCCCAGCTCGCCACATCCAACTACGGTGATGGTCTGGGCGTCCGGGACGGCGAGATGCGTCGCAGCCAGCGCGGTGACTGCCGCCGTGCGAATGCTGGTCAACGCGATCGAATCCATCATCGCCAGCGGCCGCCCGTCGTCGCCGTCGAGCAGAATGAGCGCCCCTTGAATCGTCGGTCGACCCCGGCGTGCGGCATTGCCGGGCAGATTGATGTTGGCTTTGACGGCGACGAATGTCCGTCCGTCCTGTTCAACGGCAGCCATCTTCGCGTGTACGCTCCCGTTCGGCAGCGGGAATCCGCTGGAGACGGGTCCACGGCTCCGGCCGGCTTCGTGCGCGCACATCGTGCGGGCGATGGCGTCGATGCACTCGCGAATCGTCAGCAAACGTGAGATCTCACGAGCGCTGAGGATGAGCGCGGCGTCGGTCATCGCCGGTCCGTGCGTTTCGGGCGCCGCGATCCGGTGCGCGAGGATCCGCTGGCGAGTTGCCCACCGCCGAACGACGCGAACAGGGCATCGAACACCGGCATGCCGGCGGCCACCCGAGCGCCGGAGTCCGGATGCGATGCGGACAGGCCGTCGACCAGTCGCTGAACGCCGGCGGCATCAGCACGGCCAAACTTGCCGTCCTTCAGGTCGAGGTCGTGAACGATTTCCGCCAGTTCCTCGAGGCCCGCGTCCTTCAGTCCAAGCCGGCGGCACATCGTCTCGAATGAACACCGGTCGCCTTCGTGGGTGAACTCCGCGCCGACCATGTCGAACGATCGCTCGCCCGGTTTCACCGCGCCTCCGGCGGGATCGACGAAGCGGAACCGTGCCGCCGGATCGACGAATCGCCGTATGAGCCAGGCGGTCGCGAGCCGGTCGATGTGCGGGTCGCGGCGGGTCACCCAGACGCGGCCTGTCCTCTCAGCCCGCCGGCGCTTCTCGACGCCGCCAGTGGTCGCCGGTGGGCGCAACAGTTTCTTGATGGCTGCCATGAGCGCATTTACCTCCGAACCAATCGTCGAGTTGAAGAAATCGAGTCGCGTCGCTTCGTCCACGAGGCATTGAAGGCGCGCCAGCTCCGGATCCGTCGCGGACGGACGCCGCCGGCGCAACGCTGCCAGGCGCGCAGCGAGCACCGTCTTGATCGGTGTGAACTGTTCGTTTGCCGCGGCGAGGAATCGATCGCGTAATTGGGCGGCTGTCGCTTCGCCGACGAACTCCGCGCGACACACCGACGCTTCACCGCCGCCCGCCACGGCCTCCTGCGCGATCCACTGCAGGTCCTCCAGGCAGGCCGGCCGGTCCGGCAGGACGTACACGGAGTTCTTGAGCGGCAGTGCGCCGACCTGCGCGAGCCGGCGCCGGACCTGCGCGCGCAAGTACAGCGGGCGCGCCGGCAGTTGATGGACGAGCAGCAGCCACGCCCGACGGTCCGGCATTGGCAATGACTATAGCAACTGATATATGCTAGCGCAACTGCTATATCCATCGACGCGAGGACCCATGTGGAATGACTTCCGTAGCGCACTCCGAACGCTCCGTCGGTTTCGCCTCTACACGCTGTCGGCCAGCCTCACGCTCGCGCTCGGCATCGGCGCCAGCACGGCCGTCTTCAGCGTGATCGACGCGACGCTGCTGCGCGCGCTGCCCTACACCGATCCGGGCCGTCTCGTGGCCGTGACGACCGACGTGGCGGGGTCGACGGGCGGCGCGCAGATCCTGCCGCCGTCGCAGATCGAGCTGGTCACCTGGCGCGCGGGGACGCGACTCGAGGGGATGGAAGCGGCGGAACTGCGCACGCTCGCCTTGACCGGAACGGGCGACCCGGAAGTGCTCGACACAAGCGCGATCACGAGCGGCCTCTTCCCGCTGCTCGGCGTCGCCCCATCGATCGGGCGGCTGTTCTCCGACGCCGAGGAGCGTCAAAACGCGGCGGTCGTCGTCCTATCCCACGCGCTGTGGCAACGCCGGTTCAACGCTGATCCGGCCGTGCTCGGCCAGACGATCGCGCTGGGCGGACGAGCGCACACGATCATCGGCGTGATGCCGCCGGACGTGAGGCTCATCTTCGACACCTCGGTCGCGTGGACGCCGCTCAATCCGGTGATCGATCCGACGCGGCAGAACAATCGCTTCATGTTCGCGGTCGGCCGGTTACGGCCGGACGCCACACAGGCGCAGGCCCAGGCGGAGCTCGCCGCCCTGAGCGCGCCGCTCGCCACGCAATTCCCGACTGGCCACAGCCACGCGAAGCCGGTGGTCGAAAGACTTCAGGACAATCTTTTTGGCTCGCGGGCGCCCGCCCTTCGGATGCTCGGCGTGGCGGCGCTGGCCTTGCTCGTGCTCGCGTGCGCGAACGTGGCCAACTTGACGTTGGATCACTTGCTCGTCCGACAAGGGGAGCTGGCCACGCGTTCGCTGCTGGGCGCCGGAGCGGGACGCATCGTGCGCCTGCTCGTCGTGCAGGCGAGCCTGCTCGCCGCAATCGGCGGCGCGGTCGGGCTCATTGGCGCGACCGCCGTGCTTCCGTACCTGCTCGCGCTCTATAACGCCGGCGGCCGAAGCGTCATCACCCTCGGCATCGACTGGCGGGTTCTGGCGATCAGCGGCGGCACGATCGCCGCGACGACACTGCTCTGTACGCTGCTGCCGGCGATCAGGATTCACCGCACCGCTGCGCGCGGCCAGGCGCTCCGCGTCGCCGGCACGCGTTTCAGCGCAAGCCGATCGGAACGACGCCTCCGCGCATGCCTCGTCTGCGCGCAAATCGGCATCGCCATCGCGCTGTTGTGCACGTCGGCCGCGCTTGGCAAGAGCCTCGCCGCCGTGCTGTCCGTGCCGCTTGGCTTTACGGCCGATCGCGTGCTGACGATGCAGATGATGCTGCCGCCGGCGCTGTACCCTGACGCGCCCTCTCGCGCGCAATTCGTCGAGCGGATGGTCGATCGGGTGCGGCAGGTGCCTGGCGTGGCTGCCGTCGGCACCACGCAATCAACCTTTCTGCCGAATCAGGGCATGCTCACGTTCATGTACGTCGAAGGCGGTCAGACCGAGAACGCCGACAGCGCGGCAATCCGCCATATCACGTCCGGCTACTTCGACGTCCTGCGCGTGCCGATCATCGAGGGCCGGGCGATCGACATGCGCGATCGCGTCGACGCGCCGCCCGTCTGCATGGTGAGTGTCACCTTCGCCAAGAAGTATTTTCCGAACGGCGGCGCCGTGGGCCGTCGCGTGCGCCGGGCGGGAGCGAACGCCGCCTGGATGACGATCGTCGGAATCGCCGGCGACGTCCGCGATGTCGGACCCGTGACGCCTCCCCTGGGGACACTGTATGTCCCGTACTTGCAGAACAACACCGCGACCGCGCGCGTCAGTCTCGTGGCGAGAACTCAGGGCGACCCGAGCCAGTCTGCCGCGAGGGTGAGACAAGCCGTCTGGGAGGTCGATCGGAATCAGGCGATTTCCAGCGTGGCGTCACTCGACGACCTTCTGCTCGAAGGTGCCAGCGCGGAGCGGTTCCGGACGCTGCTGGTGGGGCTGTTTGCGGGCGCCGGCGTCCTGCTGGCGATTGTCGGCATCTACGCGATGACGGCAGCGTCGGTGACCTCGCGCTTGTGGGAGGCCAGTCTTCGTCTCGCGCTGGGTGCGCGTCCGTGGCGGATCGCCGGCCGCATCATCGGCGAGGCGTCGATCCAGGTGATGGCCGGCATCGCCGTGGGACTGGCAGCGTTCTGGATGCTGCGACGTCTCGTTGCCGGACTGTTGTTCCAGACGTCGGCAACCGACGCGACCGTGCTCGTCCCATCCGTTGCTGGGCTGACGCTGCTCGCGCTGTCGGCCGCGGCGCTGCAAGCGCGGAGGTTGGCGAGGGTCTCGCCCGCTCTCGGATTGCGCGGACAGGATGCGGCGTTCCTGTCATCAGAACCTCATCGCTAGGGCCGACGGACACTCCAACGATCGCGTGCGACGCTTGCGCCGGCAGCCGCGACCGCCGCGCCAGTCTGCTCGTCGAGGATGAGCGGCGCCAGGTCCGGCGCCGCCGTGAAGTCGAACAGCGGCATGAGCGTGCCCGCGATCGCGTCGAACGATCCCCGGCCGACGCGACGTCCATCCAGGAACACGTCCTCGATGAAGCGCAGAATCGACGTGACGTCCGTGACGTGCGAGTCGACGTAGTTGCGGCGGGCCCACGGCGAGATCGCGAGCAGCGGCAGGCGCGGGCCATAGCCGCACCGCCCGAGCGCGTGATGCGTCGCCGCGGCGACGCCGGGCAGGATCGCGGTGCCGTCGCCGCAGATGCCGTCCCCGTTCAGCACGTCGATCGGGCCGACCGACGAATTGACGATCGGCCCCATCAGGTGGTCGTACCAACCGTCCGAGTCGTCCCACGTGATGAACACGGCCGTGCTCGCCCACTCCGGCCGGCGCTGGAGATCGTTGAGCACGCGCACGAGAAACGCCTGCTCATCAATCGGATCGGAGTAGCCAGCGTGCCCGTTCTGATACGCGGCGGGCTTGAGAAACGCGACCGCGGGGAAATGGCCTGCGTCCAGCGCCGCGAAGAAGTCCGTGAGGTCGTACTGATGGTTGGCGGCGTCGCCCTTCGTCCCGATCGCCGCCACCGACGAGGGCCGCACGTGCTTCAGATTGGCCGTGGACGGGTAGTACTGAAATGGCGCGTGGTGCGCGATGTAGTCGTTCGACGCAAGCCCCGTGATCGCCGACGTATGCGATCGCGCGCAGCCGGTCGTCCCGTTGTCGTTGACGGCCGTCACGTCGAATCCCGCCTCGAACCATCCCCACGTGACGTTGGCCGCGTCGAGCAGATCGCCGATGTTGCGGCCCGCCATCGTGACCTGGATGCGCTTGGACGACGAGCAGATGTCGCCGATCGGATCGACGTCGCCGAGCACCGTGTACGATCCGGCGCCGCCGTCGATCAGCACGTTCGGGCTCGCGCCGTTCTTGACCGCCGCCACACCGTTCGTCTGGCCCGACACCAGATTCAACGCGCCCAGCACCGACGGCCCGAACGTGGTCTGGAAAAAGCGATCGCTCATCGCGAACCGCTGCGCGTAGTTCCAGAGTGCGGTCACCGTGTTGCCGTCGAAGTACGCGAGGTTGAGCGATTTCGGCGACTGCCGGGCCCGGCCGCCAGGCGGCGTGTCGCCCTGCCCGAGCGATCCGGGAAAGAAGTCCATCTTGCCGTGGTCGTACGCCAACTGTTCCTGGGTGTAGCTGTGATCCTGATCGGCCGTCGCGGCCTGCGATGGCGCCAGCCGGTACGGATTCGCCGCGTCGGCGCCGTTGGCCGGATTTGTGAAGTTCGGATTCTTCGTCAGCAGGTCGCCCGAGAGGCCAGCGACCGCTGGCGTACCCGGCAGCGGCGTGAACACGCGCTCGCCAGGCAGATTGGCAGCATGCGGGTAGGTCGCGAAGTAGTGGTCGAACGAAACGTTCTCTTGAAAGATGACGACGACGTGCTGGATGAGCGCAGGCGCAGTCGGTTGCTGCCGGGTGCCGTCGTGGGCGACGAACACGGTGCACGCCGCGTATGCCGCCAGCGCCGCCGAGGCAGACCGTTCTGTCAGTGACATACGATCGACGGCACGCCCGACGCGACCGCAAGCGGCGGCAATCGCCGCTTCGCCAGGTCGGCGTTCGTGCGCGGCAGATCCTGCGCATTGATTGCCCGCCAGGCATCCAGGACGCCGGCGAGCTGCTCGCAGGACGTGGTGTAGCTCTGGACAGCCAACGCATCGGGCGCGTCTGTGCCTCGTCCGATGCGCGTCACCATCTCGCCCAGCTTCGTCCCGAGAATCGCGAAGGCCGGCGCGTGGTCGACGTTGGCGAAATTCCGGCCGAGGACCGTCGTCGGATCGTCGTAGTCCTTGCTGAGCGACACGGGCTTCGGCGGCACGAAGTCCGGATGCTTCCCTTCCTTCTCGTCGACCTCCTGCGCCTCATCGTCGGCATCGGGAATCACGAGCCCCGTCCAGTCGCTGCCGTCGAGCGCGGCGAGGCGCGCGTCGAGCGCGGCCGCCGCGGCCGCGACGTCAGGATCCGCAGACGCCAGCAGCGCACGGAGCTGGCCGCGGACACGAGTCAGCTGCAGAAACGCGCGATGCGCGGTCTGCATCGCGTCGTAGGCCTGCATCGCGAGATCGAACTGCTGCTTGAGCGCGGCTGTCGCCATCGTCGAGTCGCTGCGAACGACGAGCGGCTGCGAATACACGCGGCCGCCGGCCGTGAGCCGCACCTGATAGACGCCCGCAAGGACTGATGGCCCATCCGGATCGGCCGGCTCGTCCTCGAACAACGTTCGCGCGAGCTGCGCGAAGCGATGATGCGGTGACGAGGGCGGATCGACGCGCAGATTCCAGACCACTCGATGGTGGCCGGGCGCGGCCGGCAATGGTCGCGCCACTGGCAGCCAGCGATCTGCCGTATCCGGCGCGGCACTCGTGGCGACATGCACCACATGACCGCCGGCATCAAGCACCTCGAGCGTGATCGCCGCGGCCGGCGCCGCGCCAAGGTAGTAATCGAGCGACACCCCGGCGTGCGATCGCGCCACGGTATCCGCCGGCTTGAACAGCCGCGCAGCGGCCGCTGCCGTCGCCGCGTCGATCTGCCGCAGCGGCGAGATGTCGTCGAGCGTCCAGATCGATCGTCCCTGGGTCGCGGCGATCAGGTTGTCGCCGCGAATGTCGAGATCGTTGATCGCGACTGCCGGCATGTTGAGCTGCAGCGGCAGCCATCGCGCGCCGCGGTCGAACGAGACGTAGACGGCGGTCCTGGTCCCGGCGAACATGAGCCCCGGTCGCACCGGATCGGAGATTGACACCGTGATCGGCGCGCCTTCGATCTGCCGCGATGAGGCGGCCGGCTCGAGTCGATGCTCGCGCGGTGCAAGGTGCGCGACTTCGGCGATTGGCAGGTGGTGGAACGACACCCACGTGCGGCCTTCGTCGAGGCTCACGCCGATGCCCTGGTCCTCGGCGCGGACGATGCGTCGTGGGTTGGCGGGATCGACCCAGCGATGCATGCCGCCGACGCCGGGCTGGGTCAATGACCCCCCTGCCGGGGGGTCATTGAACCGCGACACGCTGGATCGCTCGATCGACGTCCACGTGTCGCCGCCATCGACCGTCTTCCATGCGCCGCCGCTCGGCGTCGTGATCGTGTAGACGCCGGGCTCGCCGGCGACGCCCTCCACCGACGCGACGGGACCGCCGTCGAACGGGCCAGTGCACCGCCAGGTCAGATCCGCGTAGAGCGCCGGCGAGATCGCGCCAGGGTCCTGCGCGCCGGCTCGCAGGCTGCCGCTCGTGGCAGCGGCGACGATCGCCATGCCGACGAGGGCAAGCCTGCGAAATCCGGCGATTACGACTATTGCTGACCTCCCCGTCCGCCGCCCACCGGCGCCGGCGGCACGAACTTGCAGGATGCCGGCACGGTCAAGGCAGTGGGTGTGATCTTGAGCGCGGGTTTCTCGGCTTTCGTGAGCTGAGCGTTGAAGCTCGCAAGATCGACGCTCTGCATCTGCTTCCAGGCGACGACGGTCTTGCTGTACTCCTTGCAGTCGTTCTCCCACGTATCGATCTGTGCCTTGGTCGGCGCCATGTCGAGGCCGTTGTGATTGAGCTCGACCAGCGCGTTGAACGTGCCGTTGAGCGCCGTGAACGACGTGACGCCGCCGGGCGCCGCACCACCGCCGCGGCCTCCCCCACCGCCGCCACCTCCGCCCCCGCGGCCGCCGCGACCGGTGGCCCCGCCGAACGTCGCGAGCTTCGCGTCGAGCGCCGTCGCCGCGGACGCCAGGTCCGCCGGCAGCGCCGCCGACGCCTGGGCCGCGACCTGAGCACGCACGACTGCCACTTCATCGTTGCCAGCCGCGGCGTCCTTCATCCCCTGATACCCGAGAAGCACGAGCGCGTTCTGCGCCCGCAGCGCGTTCATCACCGCGGGGCTTTCGCCGATGCGCGGATCGTTGCGCACGACGAGCGTCTGCGTGTACGTCGCGCCATCGACCAGCAGCTTGAGCGTGTACGTCCCGGGCAACGCCAGCGGACCGTGCGGCGCGGGCGTGACGCTGCCGGGCGACGAGTTCATCTGATTGTTGATGTCCGCGTTGTAGCCTGGCGGATCGTCGTAGCGCAGATCCCAGTTGATCCGGTTGGTGCCCACGGCCGTCGAGAGCGCGCGCTCCTGCGGCGGCATCAGCCAGTAGTCGGGATACGGCGGCCGCTCGACCGCTGGCGACACGTTGCTCGACAGCGTTCGCACCAGCTTGCCGCCGGAGTCGAGGATCTGGATCTTGATCTCGCCCGCCGGCGGCTTGCTCAGGTGGTAATACAGGAGCGCCCCGAACGGCGGGTTCTGCGCGTGGAACAGCTCCGGATTGATCGGTTGATCCCAGTTCGAGTTCTGGCGCGCGCGGATCGCGTCGCCGGGCTTGAACAGATATGCCGGCGCCGTCGCGATCTCCTGTCCCTTCGCCGCGATGTCACGCAGCGGACTCATGTCGTCGAGCACCCAGAAGCCGCGGCCGTACGTGCCGATCACCAGGTCGTTCATGTGATCGTCCGTATGGAACACCATGTCGCGAATCGACGTGCTCGGCAGGTTCAGCCGCAGCGATTGCCAGTGATCCCCATCGTCGAACGAGACGTACACGGTCGTCTCCGTGCCGGCGAAGAGCAGGCCCTTCTGTTTTGGATCCTCACGAAGCACGTGCACCTGGCTGCCGGTGCGCTCGCCGGTCGGGAGTCCGTTGACGATTCGCGTCCATGTCTTACCCGCGTCGTGGGTGCGGTAGATCAAATGCTGCTCGGCGGCGCTCGCGCCAGCACCACCGCCGCGACCGCCAACAATGTTCGCGACAACGTAGGCCGTGTTCACGTCGGTGTGGCTGGCCTCAACCGTCGCGAAGGTCACGTTGGTCGGCAGGTCCGCGAAGTTCGTGACATTCGTCCACGTCTTGCCGGCATCCATCGTGTTGTAGATCTGCCCGTTGCTGCTGCCCGACCAGACGACGCCCTGCTTCAGCGTCGAGAGCGAGAAGTCAGAGATGTTCGCGCCGCCGCCGCCACGCCCCGCGCCGCCGGCTGGTGCGGCCGGAGCCGGCGTTGTCGCGGCCGGAGTCGTACCCGCCGGTGTTGCTGGAGCCGGCGCCGCTCCTCGTCCGCGTCCTCTTCCCGCCGGAGCTGCGCCCGCGGCGGCCGCGGCGGGTTGCACACCGCACGGCACGGTCGGCTGCCCCTTCGGCGCAGTCAGATCCGGACTGAACGCCGTCCACGTTTGCGCGCCATCGCGCGTCACCAGGATGCAGTTGTACCCAACGTACAGCGCTTTCGGATCGAACGCCTTGTCGAATCGCTTCCAGAAATCACGGCCGGCCGTGTACAGGCCCGAGTTGGCGCCGAACGCTGGCGAGACGTTGCCCCACTGGCCCGTGTTCAGATCGATCTTGATCAGGCCGGGACCCTGCGCGGCGCCGTAGCCGACGCCGTAGACGATATTTGGATGCAGCGGATCGGGTTCGACGGTGCCGAACTCCGACGAGGGCAACGGCAACCAGTCGACGATCGTGATCTGTCCTTGATCGCTCTTGCTGCGCGTCATGATCGCGCCCGTGTCCTGCTGCGACGCGAGCACCCAGTACGGATACCGCGTGTCCGTCGAGATGTGGTACACCTGCGAGATCGAGATCTGATAGTAGCCGCTCCACGTCTTCCCGCCGTCGAGCGTCACGCCTGGCCCCTGATCCATCCCGAACAACATGCGCTGGCCGTTCGTCGGATCGATCCAGATGTCGTGCGGGTCCTCGCCGCCGGGGGCGCCCTTGAAGCCCGTGAATGTCTTGCCGCCGTCTTCCGATCGATACACGGTGGTGGAAACCGTGTAGAGCACATCGGGATTCTGCGAGTCCACCCACACGCCCGAGCTGTACGCCCCTTGTCCGTTGCCGATGCGCGTATCGCTGCCCGCCATGTGCTGCCACGTCGCGCCCTGATCGTCCGAGCGATAGAGACCCGAGCCGCCCTGCAGCGCGCCGCCGACGACGTAGAGCCGCTGACCGTTCGTGTGCATGGCAACCGCGACGCTGATGCGGCCGTTGTATGGCGGCAGCGTGTCGACCTTATTCCAGGTCTTGCCGGCGTCGGTGGACTTGAAGAGTGCCGTGCCGTTCGGCGGCGCCGGACCGCCCGCCGGCGCAGCAGCGGCGGCCCCGCCTCCACCGCCACCTCCGAACCCGACGACCGCATTGCCCTGGCTCGTCGCGAACATCAGGGTCGGCATGTCGAACGCGTACTCGAGATCGCGCGTGCCGTTCGCGTTCTCCGGACGCAGCGTGTTTTCCCACGTCTTGCCGCCGTCGGTCGATCGATAGATGCCCTGGCCGTTGTGCTGCGCGTCGCCTTGCGTCGAGGCCACGACGAGATTCGGATCCTTGGGATCGACCACGATCTTGTTGATCTTCGTCGTCTCCTCGAGGCCGACGTGCGTCCACGTCTTGCCGGCGTCACTGGACTTGTACATGCCGTCACCCGACGATCCCTGGACGGAGTCGCCGCTGCCCGCGTAGATGATGTTGGGATCCGATGGTGCGACCTGGATCGCGCCGATGCCGTCGACCTGCGTGATCTGGTCGAAGATCGGATACCACGTCACGCCGGCGCTGGTCGTTTTCCAGATGCCGCCGGCCGGCGTGCCGACATAGAAGACCCCGGGCTGGCCGATCGCGCCGGTGACCGACGCGATGCGGCCGCCGTGAAACGGGCCGATGTTCCGCCACCGCAGCCCGGCAAACAAATCCGCGCTCACGTCGGTGGCGGCGCCCGAAATGGGCATCGTCACCGCGGCGACGAACACAAGAGCAAACACGAAGAGAGAACGTATGAGGCGAGCTGACATTCGGATCCTCCGACCCTGAGGTCATGCATAGCCTACCGCGATCTCAGACCAGCAGGAGGTCGGGAACGACGAATCAGCCACTTCAACCCGCGGACGCCGCCTGACAACTCGCGGGCGGCGCGGTCACTCGCGCCGCCCACACGCCCTCGCCGCTAGACCATCGATCGAACTGGCCGTTGAGCGGGAAGGACGGGAGCCGTTACCGCAAGCGCTCCGTAGACGAGGGCGAGGCCGAGGTATTCCGACAACTCGAAGGGCCCGATGGCGTTCACTATTCGGTCGTACGTCATGGCCGACACCAGCGTGATCGTGTTGCCGACGAGCAACGCCCACCACGCCCAACGTTCACCACGGCGGAAGGCGGTGATCGCGATGGCGATCGCCATCACCCCGAACGCCACGCCGTAGATGCCGTACATCCGGAACAGGAGGCCAACGTACTTGGCGGTCGTTGGCGATGTGCCTGCGAGCTCCGACCAGGAGCCCTTGGTGAAGCCCTCGTAACCCGCGGTCAGGATCGGCACACCACCCGGGCCCAGCAGGTGATCAGGCCATACCGCGGCCATCGCGCACCACACGAGCAACCCGGCATCGACGATGACGATCAAGAGCGATGCAACGCCGCGCAGCCGGTTCATGGGAGCACCTCCCTACGTCGGTAGTCCGCCACTGACTTTCAAGATCCACCGCATGCACGTGTGTCCGATGTCGACGCTGTCGCCGTACATCATCGGGCAGGCGCCGGCGATCACGCTGATCTCGTGTTGATGGCAGTGGTCGCGTGATGATCACCACGCCGTCCACCCCACCGGGAATCGATGGCACGTCGGGATAACAGCGGTCGCCCTCGAAGGTCTGCAGGTGCGGATTCACGGGGAAGACATCGTGCCCCGTCTCTTTCAAGCGGCGATAAATCAGATTGCCGGCCGGGTGATGGCTGTTGTCGCGCGACACCCCGGCAACCGCGATGCGCTTCTGAGCCAGAAAATCGTGGACCTTCCCTTCGAGAGCTGTAGTCGTCATCGCTCCCTCCGTCCTTCGGCTACGAAGACGTCGAAGATAACGGCGGCCTGCTTCAGTCGTCTGCGCACGCCATGCCTCCCGTCACATCGGCTGGGTGGCCTCGCGGGCGCCCGCGCGAATCTGCGACAAACTCATGGGCCCGGATGGCGCCAGTCCTTGAAGGAACTGGAACCATTTGAATCCGACGTGGTGGGTCTTCAGCAAGTCGAGCAGAAGCGGCGAGGGGGCTCCGTACACGGTCATGAAGTGACCGTCGGCGTAGTCTTTGAACAACTTCGTGCGAGCTTCGAGGATGTGGCTGTTGTGCTCGATTAGCCCCTCCGGCGCGGCGTAGGCCTCACGAACCTCGCACTCGGTGCCGTCGCTGCTCAGGAACCAGTCGTACCGCAAGGTTCGTGTGTCCTGGTCCTTCGTGATCCGGATGCACTCAGCCGCCTGTTTCCTGAAGCCTTCCAGCTGTCCCGGCCGAACCGTCATGTGTGCGCTGAGCTCGAGAATGGCCATAGGCCCTCCTTCGGGGTTGATCGACAGCGGCCTGCGAATTCTGAGGCGGTACGCATAACGCGTGCCGGCGCCTGACCACGAGCGGTGTCGAGAATTGGCGGTTTGATTTTCGTCGAGCGGAAAAACTCGCGGAGCGGTGCTGAGTTTTCGGCGGTGTCCAACCCGCCTCGCCGAGGCCGCGGGCGGCGCGATCACTCGCGCCGCCCGCTCTGAGCCCTTCTCATTCCTCGTCGTGCCTGAAGTGACGAGCTGACCGCTCAGCGGCGATGGTCGCGGTCGTTGGGGTTGATGACGATTTCAAACACCTGGTTCTTGCCGTGTTGCTGGGTCACAAACCAGCGCGTGGTCTCAGGATCGAGCTGCCGCCCGAGCAGTCCCGCGATCGTTGAGCTGCCGTCCGAGACGTGCAGACCGGTAGGCTCGTTGTCGCCGTCGCCGCCTGCCAGAACCGCCGCCGTGCCGAGAGTGTCCCGGCCAAGCGCAATCAGCCTCGAGGCCTTCGGCCGCCGATGGTCGCCCGGCAGCTTGTCGTCCTTGCCGTTGTCGTTCTTACCGTTGGTGTTGCAGACCTGAAAGGCCCAGACCGAATCCATGAACCCCAGCTGTTCGTGCAGGCCGTCGCCACGGTCCTCGGCAGTGAGCAGCGTGCACTGATCGGCAAAGGCAACGTTGTCGAACGACGCGTGCTCCGCGTCGCCGAGCAGGACATTCGAGATCACGCCCCACTGGCGGTTGTGATCGAAGTTCACACGGAAGATCGAGCCCCACGCGCCGCGGTCCGCCAGTGCCTGCTGATTCCCGGCGTCCGCGTCAGTGTCGCCGGTTTCAACGAAGTAGAACGTGTCGAAATCCGTGCCCGGCTGGAACTGCGCGTTTTCCGGGCGCTTGAAAGGTGTGGCACCGGCCGCTTTCGCGGCGGCGTTCGCGCTGAAGGAGGCCGAACCGTTGGCGTTCGTGTCGTGGATCTGCACCCACATCGCGCCCCACTCAGCGCCGCGCTTGCGCAGCTTCACCTGGACATCCGCGAAGGTGTCGCCCACGGGGTCATTGGCATGAAAGGTGAGCGTCTGCCCGTCGATCCACACCTGCAGCGCGTAGAGCGTGCCGCCACCCGCCAGATTCGCCGGGTTGTACGGGTGATAACGGTAGACGAACGAGTTGGGCTGGTGCGCGGTCTTCGGGCTGCTGGCATTGTTCGGGACGACGTTGACGGCCGTGCCGCTCACGTCTTCGACGATCAGCAAGTCGCCGCGACCGTCTGGATGAATGCCTTCAAAGCCGCCCGTGCCGATGAAGCCCTCGAGCGTGCGAATCGTGGCCGGCCAACCCGCGCTGATTTCGATGACGCCCTTGGTCGCCGCGTTCTCCTGAGTGAAGAGGAGCGTTTGACTGAACGGATCGAACGTCGAGCCGTCGATGCTGCTGAGTCCCGTCTGGTTCTGGGCATTGACGGGCGTGAGCAGCGTGATGCGGTGTGCCGGATCGTTTGTGACGTCCAGATTGATGCGCGTCACGTACGCCAGGCCTCCGCTGTTCTCGTGGCCCTGGTAGAGGAAATGACGCCCGTAGTTGAAGTTGGCCGTCGGCCCGCCCGGGTTGCTGCCGAACACGACGTACAGGTTCTCGTCGGGCTCCGTCTTCGTGCCGTTGATGATCGGCGTGGCGTTCAGGAACCCGAACGTCGTAATCGGCCCGGAAGGATTCTCGAGCGGATCGGTGCCTTCGGCGATCTTCGTGAGTTGGTAGTCGTCGACGATCACGTTGTCCGGCGAGCCCGTACGGGGATTCGGGCTCGGCACGCTGTCGTCGATTCGGACGGCGATGGCGGCCAGACCCGCTGTGGCGAAGAGGAGCACACTGGCGATGGCAAGCGGACGTGAAGTCTTGGATCTGAAGTGCATTTTTGCGGCCTCCGAAAGCGCGTATGAGAAAAGGGTTCCGACGTTGGACCAGGGAGGCCATCGAGCATAGAAAGGGGCTGTGTCCGCGCGGTGGCGGCGGCACAAATTTGACGTGACGTTTCGATGACGAGCGCGTAACGCGCTCAGGCGGGACGGCTGTACAGGGCTATCGCGTCATCCTCAACGGGCTCGAAGAGTTGAAGGCGTGCGGTCGCTCGAATCCTAGAGCCGGGCAGGCCCCGTCACTTGCAGGCCTGACACTTGTGGTTGTTCTTCGCGCCCATGCCCTCGAGCAGCTTGATCGTCTCGGGGAACGGCTGCGTGCGCTGTTCGGGGCTGTTCGCCATGTCGACGGTCGTCTGACCCGAGCGGGCCACGGCCATGACGTCGGCGCCGTGCTTGACGAGATACATGACCATCTCGTTGTCGCCGCGCGCCGCGGCGTGATGGAGCGCCGAGAACCCGTTGGCGTCGCGGATGTTGACGTCGACCTTCAGCTCCTCGACGAAGTACTTGGTCGCGGCCATCCAGCCGTCGGGAATGTGGCGATGCTGCTGCGCGACGCGCGAGGTGCCGTAGCCGACGCCGCTCGCGGCGTGGAACGGCGGCACGTCGGGTCCGCCCGTCGGCACTCCCGCGAGGCCTGACGGATCGTTCGGCCGCTTCGGCGCCCCGAACGACATCGTCGGGATCGTCGGGTCGGCGCCGTACTTGACGAGCAGGCGCATCGCGTCGACGTCGAGCGAGTAGGCGGCGCGCCAGAACGGCGTCGCGCCGGCGAAATCCACGCCCATACGGCCGGTGTTGTACGACGCGTACCAGATGTGCGAGAGCGTACGCGCGTTCGGATCGGCGCCCGTCTTGAGGAGCGCCTCGAGGACGTCGAGGTACGACGCCTTCTGCTGCGCGCCGGCGGTCGGCTGCGGATACCACGTGCGCAGCGCCCACTCGTTGTTGAGCACCGCGAACAGCGGCGCCACGCCGTCGTCGCTCGGCAGATTCGGATCGGCGCCGCGCTTGAGCAGGTCGATCATGATGTCGTACTGGCCGTTGATGGCCGCGACGACGAGCGGCGTCGAGAGATCACCGTCGGACCGGCGGTTGATCTCCGCACCGGCGTCGAGGAGCGCGTCGGCCGCGTCGGCGAATCCGTCGCGCACGGCGTAGTGCAGCGCGGTGAATCCGCCCTGCTTGCCGATCGTCTGGATGTCGGACGGCCCGCGCGCCGCACCGGCGCCGGCGCCGCGGCACGGAATGTCCGGATCGTTCGGATCGCACGGCTGGCCCGCGCGCCCGCCGCCGGCCCCGGCGCCGCCGGCTCGAGCGGCGCCACCCGCGCCGGCACCCGCCGCGCCCCCGCGCCCTTGTCCGGCGCCTGCCGCGGCCGCTCCACCGACAGCCGCGCCGCCGTTGCCGCCGCCACCCCCGCCGTTCACGCCGCCGGTCGCATTGCCGATCGGCATCTTCCCGGTCGCGGCCGCGACCTCGCGATCGCGCGCCTGCCGCTCGGTATTGTCGGCGGCCGACCGCTGCTGATAGTCGATGACATTCGTCGTCTGGCCGATGTTCGCGCCCTTCGCGATGAGGACCTTCATGACGGCGACGCGATCTTCGGACGTCGCGAACACGAGGGGCGTGCGTCCGTGCGTTTCATCGCGCACGTTCACATCCACCCCGTGATCGAGCAGCGCCTTGACGGCCTCGGGACTGCCTGCCTGTGACGCGAGGTGAATCGCCTGCACGCCGGTGGACGTCAGCGCCTTCGCATTGCTGCCCGAATCGAGCAGCTTGGCGACGACGGCGCCGTGGGCACGCGAGCTCGCGAGATGGAGCGGCGTGTAGTTGCCCACGCGCGTGACGAGCTCCGTCTTGGCGCCGGCGGCGAGGAGCGCGCTCACGGTCGACAGGTCGCCGTTGAGCGCGGTCCAGTGGAGCGCGGTCATGCCGTCGCCCTGCGGCGCGTTGACGTCAGCGCCTTGCGCGATCAGCGTGCGCACGGCCGCCGCGTCGCCGCGCATGGCGGCGTCCGCGATCGGCGAGACGGCAGTGATGCGCGCGACGCCGATCGTCAGCGCGAGCGCGCTCAGGAGCACCGTGAGTGACAGGCGGCGCATAGTGATCTCCTTACTTGGCGGGAGCGTCCGGTGCTTCGAACGCGAACTCGCCCGTGCTGTCCCCGAACGTCTTGATGTCGTCCATCCCGAGCTTGTGCATGACGCTCAGCATGACGTTGGCCATCGGCGTGTCGTTCTCGGCCTTCACATGCAGGCCGCCCTGGAGCGCGCCGTTGCCGCGGCCCAGCATGATCAGCGGGTTGTTGCGATGGTTGTGGTTGTTGCTGTTGGCCATCGGCGAGCCGTAGAAGATCAGCGTCTTGTCGAGCAGGTTGGCGTCGCCTTCCTGCGTCGCCTTCAGCTTCTCCAGGAAGTACGGCAGCATCGACACGTGGTACTTGTTGATCAACGCGAACTCCCTGATGCGCGCCTCGGCCGCGCCGAAGTGCGACGCGTTGTGGAAGCCGGTGTCGACGCCACTGCCCGGGTACACGCGGCCTGACGCGTCGCGCCCGAACTTGAACGAGAAGACGCGCGTCGTGTCCGACGTGAACGCGAGCAGCTGCAGGTCGAACATGATCTTCACGTGCTCGTCCCACGCGTCGGGCACGCCGGCCGGCGCGCCAGGCAGTTCGCGCGCGTCGCCGCTCAGGTTGCGCTGCTCGATGCGCTGGATGCGCTGCTCGATCTCGCGGATGTTCGTCGCGTACTGATCGAGCCGCTGGCGATCGGTCCGGCCCAGGCTCGCCCGCATCGCGATCAGCTGCTCGGTCATCATGTCGAGGATGCTGCGATCGGTGGCGCGCCGCTGCTTCCGCTGCTCCGGCGTGCCGCCGGCGCCGAACAGCTGCTCGAACACCGCGCGCGGATCGCGCACCATCGGCAGCGGCTGGTCGGCCGCGGCCCAGCTGATCGTGTCGGTGTAGACGCACGCGTAACCGTACGCGCAGCCGCCCGACTGATCGACCGGCTCGATGCTCAGCTGCATCGAGGGGATCGGCGTGTCCTGCCCGTAGTGCTGGACGAAGAGCTGATCGAGCGACGTGCCGGCCTTGACGTCCGATCCCTCCGTCAGCTTCGGGTGGCTCTGCGTGTACATGACCGCGCTCGACCGGAAGTGGTCGCCGCCGACTTCGGGCGCCGTCGACGCCTCGGCCATGCGCACGTCGGTGTTGCTGACGATCGTCAGGTAGTCGCGGAACGGCTCGAGTGGACTGAGGCTGCTCGGCGCGAGATCGAAGTGCCGGCCCGTGTCCTTCGGATTCCACAGGAAGTTGGCGGCGCCGAACTCGCTGCAACCGGCCGCGCCGTGCACCTGCTCGATGCAGACGAGCCGCGTCTTGTTCGCGACGACCGATTTGGCCGCGGCGGACTGCGCGGAGACGCGCACGGGAACCATCGCATCGAGAAGCGGCAGCGAGATCGTGACGCCCAGCCCTTTCAGGACCGCGCGCCGTGAGATGTGCTTGCCCGTCAGCAACATGATCGCGTCCTCCACAACATCAATCGCTTCGAACTTGCCACAGGGTCAGGCCCGGCGTACGCCATCAGGGCCAGACACCCGGCTCATTTCACCGTCTTCGTCTTCTCGTTCGTGTCTTCCGCCACGGCCGTCTTGAACGCCGGGCTCTGGACGACGCCCAGGATCAGCGACGTCATCTTGTAGTTCTGTGCGCTCGCGTCGCGGACGATCCGGCGAATCGTCGGCATGTCGTAGTACTCGACGCGCCGGCCCAGCCCGTACGCCATCAGCATCTCGGTCATGTGCGTGACGATCACGTCCGAGCGCGTGAGGAGCGCCGCGCGCAACTCTGCGGCGCCCGCGAGCTTCGTGCCGTCGTAGAGCTCGCCGTCGGTGACGACCGGCACGCCGCGATCCTTGATGCGCCACGCGCCAGTCACGTCGAAGTGATCGAGCGACAACCCGATCGGATCGATCACGTTGTGGCACGAGCTGCAGAACGGGCTCTTGCGATGCATCGCGAGCTGTTCGGCGACGGACAGCAGCCGCCCGTTCGCCGCGTCACCGGCTTTCTCGAGCTCCGGCACATTCGGTGGCGGCGGAGGCGGCGGCGTGCCGAGCAGCACCTCGAGCACCCACTTGCCGCGCAGCACCGGCGACGTGCGGTTGCCGTGCGACGTCAGCGTGAGGATGCTGCCGTGTCCCAGAATTCCGCGGCGGTGATCGTCCGGATACGTCACCTTGACGAAATCCGGGCCGGTGATGCCGGAAATCCCGTAGTGCCGCGCGAGCCGCTCGTTGACGAACGTGTAGTCAGCCGTCAAGAGCTCCAGCGCCGGGCGATCCGCGCGGACGAGGTAGTCGAAGAACAGGAGCGTCTCCTTGTCCATCGACTCGGCGAGCGTCTCGTCGTAGTACGGGAACAGGAGCGCGTCGGGCTCGATCTTCTGCAGATCCTGCAGGCGCAGCCACTGCGACGCGAAGCGCGTGCCGAGCGCGTCCGATCGCGGATCCGCCAGCATCCGGCGGACCTGCTTCTCCATCAGATCCGGCTTCTGCAGATCGCCGCGGCGCGCCGCGTCGACGAGATCCTGATCCGGAATCGTGCCCCAGAGGAAGAACGACAGGCGCGACGCGAGGTCCGCGTCGGAAATCCGGTACACCGATCCCGCGCGCACGCCGGCCGGCATCTCCTCGACGCGGAAGATGAAGTGCAGGCTCGACATCATCGCCTGCACGGCCGTGCGGATGCCCGCGTCGAAGTCGCCGGACTTCGCGCCCTGCGCGTAGAACGGCATCAGCTCGGCCACGTCGGCCGCGGTCGCGGGCCGGCGATACGCTTCGGCCGCGAGGCGCTGCATGATCTGCTTCGCGCACGACTCGGCGTCTTCCGGCTTCGCGGGCCGGCACGAGAACACTTTCTGCCGCGCCGGATTGTCCGACACGCCCGTCACCTTGTACGGTCCGACGATCGCCAGGTTGCGCAGGTGCGGCAGCGTCGTCACGCCGTAGCCGACGCCGATCTGCGTGTCGGCGAGCGTGTGATCGATCGGTTTGATGAGGTCGTCTTCCTCACCCTCGAACTCGCGCACGAACGTCGCCGCGATCTTGTGCGGGCCGGCCTTCACGGGCAGCGGCCCGACCGTGAGCACCAGCCCCGGGCCGTCGGATTCCGTGATCCAGCGATCGACCTTGATCAGCTGAGCGCGCTGGTCGTCGATCGCCACTTCCATCTGAATCTTGTTGCCGATGGTGCGGCCGAAGAGCAGGCCGGTCGGCTCGCCGTGCAGCAGCAGCTGGAATTTGTAGTCGCCGTCCGCGAGGAAGTTGTGCGTGACGACGATCCCGCCGCGCGTGCCGAACGGCGCGCCCTCGACGCGCTCCTTCTGCGACTCGGTGCGCGGCACCTCGTAGGTCGTCGAGCTCGCGTCCGCCGCGGGATCGCCGACGACGGCGCTCGCGACGTACGCGGCCGCGCGCATGTAGCCCTGCATGACCGTGGCCGAGGGCATCTGCACGTCGGCGATGTTGTCGAAGCTCGCGCTGATCGTGTCCGACGGCAGATACGCCGCGACGTCGACGTCGATCCCGAAGATGCTCTTCACCGCCGCTGCGTACTCGGCGCGGTTGAGTCGCTGGAACGTCCGCCGGCCGGGCATCGGCTTGGCGGCCGCCTTGTCGAGCGTCGTCTCGAGCGCGGTGACGAGCGCCATCCGCGTGTCGCGATCGGGCTGCGGCTCGCTCTTCGGCGGCATCAGCCCGGCGCGCAGCTTGCGGATCATCTTCTCGCCGATAGCGGCGTGGTCACCGGCTTTCGTGACGTCGAAGTTTTCGAGATCGAGCTCGCCCTTGAGGTCGTACTGGTTGTGACAACCGGTGCAATATTCCTTGATGGTGTCGTTCGGCGAGAGACGCGAGGCGGGAGCGACGGCCGCTCCGGGCGCGGAAGGCGCCACCAGAGCCGCAGGCGTGCTTGCCGGGCCCGCCCGCAACGTCAGGGCCGCACACAAGACCACCGCGACCGACACTCCTGCCAGTCTCACCATCGCTCACCCCAGGTCTATGAAGAATTTACAACCCGCGGGGGGTGGGAGTCGAGTGCCATTTGGTGAAAACTGGCCCGAAAACGCTATGTTTTCATAAATGTCAGCACTGCTTGATGACGCGATCTCAGCGCACGGTGGCCTGGACCGGTGGCAACGGGTCCGCGGACTCCGGCTCACCGTGCGCATCGGCGGCGCGATCCTCGCCTCGCGGCTGGCGTCGCCGCAGCGGCGCACGCTCGACACGTTCGTCGACACGGCACGTCCGCATGTGAGGTTCTCGCCGTTCCCGCGCGCCGGCCACACGGGAATCTTCGACGGCGACCACGTGCGAATCGAAAACGCCGTGGGCGCGATCGTCGCCGCACGCGAGATCCAACGGCGTCCCGACGGCCGGCCCAGGCGGCGTTGGCCGTGGTCCGATCTCGACGTCCTGTATTTCTTCGGCTACGCAATGTGGAACTACTCCGTCATTCCGTACGTGTTTCGGTGGCCGGGATTCGACACCCGCGAGGGCGAGCCGTGGCGCGAGCGCGACGGCGAGGTGTGGCGGCGCCTGCACGTGGCCTATCCCGCGGCGTTTCCCGCGCACTGCCGCGAGCAGACGATGTATTTCGACGAGCGTGGCTGGCTGCGGCGGCTCGACTACACCGCGGACGTGTTCGGGCCCATCGCGCGCGGCGCGCACTATTGCCACGCGCACCGCAGGTTCGACGGGTTGCTGTTCCCCACGCATCGCGTCGTCTGGTGGCGGCTGCCGTCCGGTCAGCCGCTGCGCCTCGCGAGCGTGATGGAAGGCTGGGTGGACAATGTGAAGAGCGACGTGAGCGGTTAGCGAACGCGGACCTGTCCCGCCATAGCTGCGAGCAGAGCGAGCGCTTAGCGAACGCGGACCTGTCCCGCCATAGCTGCGAGCAGAGCGAGCGCTTAGCGAACGCGGACCTGTCCCGCCATAGCTGCGAGCAGAGCGAGCGCCTAGCGAACGCGGACCTGTCCCGCCATAGCTGCGAGCAGAGCGAGCGCTTAGCGAAGGCGGACCACCACTTTGCCGCGAACGTGCCGCGTGGCGACGTCGCGAACGGCCTGGGGCACGGCGCTCAACCCTTCACGCCGATCGATCACCGGCGTGAGCGTTCCGTTCGCGATGAGATCGGCGAGGACGGCAAGATCCGTTTGGCTGATTCTCGCGACGAACATCGTCAGCTTCTGGCTCACGAACGGCGCGACGACGAGTGGCGCGAGGAGGGCTGCCAGCATGCTGACGAGGAAGCGGCCCGGCGGCGCGCCAACGATGACCAGCCGTCCGGCACGCGTCAACACGCGTCGTCTCGCGGCGAGCGAGTGATTGCAGATGCAGTCGAGCATCAGGTCGAATGGCTCGTCGAGCCGCGTGAAGTCTTCTTTTGAGTAGTCGATGACGCGATCCGCGCCAAGCGATCTCACGGTCTCGAGGTTTGCGGTACTGCAGACGCCCGTGACGTGCGCGCCCATCGATTTGGCAATCTGCACTGCGAACGTTCCGACGCCGCCGGCCGCGCCGTTGATCAGCACACGCTCGCCTGGCTGAAGGTGTCCTTTGTCGCGAAGACCCTGCAGTGCCGTCAAGCCGGCGATGGGCACCGACGCCGCTTGCTCGAACGAGAGGCGTGCGTGTTTCTTGATGAGCCTGGTTTCTGACGAACACGCGTACTCCGCAAACGCACCGTCACACACGCCGAAGACCTCGTCTCCCGGCTTCAACTGCGCGACGATCCGGCCTACGGCCTCCACCCGGCCTGCCACGTCCCGTCCCGGGCGCGTCGTCCTGGGGCTGGTCAAGCCGAGCATCAGCCGCGCACCGTACGGCTTGCCCTTCATCAGGTGGACATCGAGCGGATTGACCGCCGCGGCATGAATCTCGATCAACACCTCGTCGTCGCGTGGCGTCGGCTTCTCGACGTCCTCGCTGTGGAGAACGACCTCCGGAGGGCCGTACTCGCGGTAGACGACGGCTCGCACATCAGACGCCCGCGGCTTTGATTTTCAGCTTCAGCGCGTTCCACTTCGCCATCACGGCTGCGAACTCGGCCTGCCGCTCCGTGCACGCTTTGAGCTGCGCGGCCGTCGGCGCCATCTCGGCGGCTTGCATCGGCATGACCGCCGCGACGAGTGCCGGGCCGATCGACGCGAGCGTCTGCGCGGCGGTCTCGGGAGCCGCGGCCGGTGGTGCACCGGCGGGTGGAGCGCCTGGCGCACCACGGCCGCCTCCGCGTCCGCCGCCGCGGCCTCCGCCGCCACGTCCACCGGCGCCTGCGCCGCCGCCGCCCGCGGCGTTTGCCGGCGGCGCGATCGCATCGATCTCCTTGAGCAGCGCATCGTTGGCCGCGGACTGCGGTTTCGCGCGGAGCTTCTCCGCGGCCGCGTGCGCTTCCTTCAGCGCCGCATCGGCCGCCATCGCGCCGTTCTCCGCCTGCGTCGTCACCATGTAGATCTGCTGGACGCCGAGCGTCTCCTTGACGCGCGGATCCATCTTCACGGTGATCGGCTGCGTCGAGCTCTTCCCGTCAACCGTGAGACGCACACTGTACGTGCCCGGCGCGACCCATGGCGAGCTCACGCCGGGATACGTGCGATGCGGCACGGCGCCACCGGCGCCGCCGCCGCGTCCGCCACCGCCACCGCCGAGCGGGTCGTAGTGCAGATCCCACATGAAGCGATGGTGGCCCGCTTGCGTCGAGAGCGCCTGTGGCGGCGCGGGCCAGTAGAGCGGCAATCCGCAATCGGGCGCCGTCGGCGTGGCCTGGCACAGCTTGTTGTACGCCACGGGATCCGAAGCGGGATCCGGACTGCGCACCGGATCGTTGCTCGAGTAGGTGCGAATCACCTTGCCCGCGGCGTTCAGGACCTCGAGCTTGGCTTCACCGCTCGCCGCCGCCGGCAGGTAGTAGTCGAGGATCGCGCCCGGCGGCGGATTCTCTCCGGCCGGCAGCTCCGGCGGCCACGGCGTCGGATCGTTCATACCGAACCGCACACGGATGGCCGTCGGCGGCTTGTAGAGATACGGACCGTTGGCGGCGGCGAGCTCCGCCTGCTGCCGCAGCGGCGTGATGTTGTCGAGGATCCAGAATCCGCGGCCGTGCGTCCCGACGACGAGATCGGAGCACAGGCACGACGCGTCGTCTTTGACCTGGACGTCGCGCACCGAGATCGCCGGCATGTTGAGCCTGAGCGAGCTCCAGTGATCGCCGTCGTCGAACGATACCCACACCTGCGTGTCGGTCCCGGCGTAGAGCACGCCCTTCTTGCGCGGATCCTCGCGGATCGAATTGGTGACCGCGCCCGACGCGATGCCGTTGTTGATCTCCGTCCACGTCTTGCCGCCGTCGTGCGTCCGCCAGAGATGCGGGTTCATATCGTCGATCCGCATCGTGTTCGCCGCGGCGTAGGCGGTCAGCGTGTCGAAGTGGCCCGCGTCCATGTTGAAGATGCGCGTCCACGGCTTGATCGCCGCCGGCGTCACGTCCGTCCACTTGAGACCACCGTCCACCGTCACCTGGATGCTGCCGTCGTCCGTGCCGGCCCACAGCACTTTCAAATCGCGCGACGAGGCCGCGAGCGCGGTAATCGATCCCGTCGGCGACGGGTTCACGCCGCTGGCGTACTTGCCGACGGTCGCGGGCACGGCCCACGTCTGCCGGGTCAGATCCGGGCTGATGCGCGTCCAGCTGTGTCCTTGATCAATCGTCTTGAACACGGCGTTCTGCGCGTAGAACAACACCGTCGAGTCGACCGGCGACCAGACGATGGGCATCGTGCGGACGTTGCGGCCGAATGCGCCGCGGACGTCGGGTGGCGGACCGACGGCGGCCGTCTGGCCGGTCTTCCGGTTGTAGAGCGACACGCCCGTGCGCTGGCTGCCAAACACGAGATCCGGATTCTTCGGATCGGGCGCGGCGATCCCGTATTCCTGGATGTTCACCGGATGCCAGTCGTGAAAGGTGATCTCGCCATCGTTGCCGCGGCTGTCCACGCAGGCCGAGCCCGAGTCCTGCTGCCCGCCGCAGAGGCGATACGGAAAGGCGTTGTCCGCGGTGACGTGGTACATCGCTGCCGTCGGCTGCGTGTACCAGTTGCTCCATGACTCGCCGCGATTCGCCGACACGACGCCGCCCTGATCGGCGACGAGAAGGATGATGCTGGGGTTGTCCGGGTTGATCCAAGACTTCTGGTAGTCATCTCCGCCCGGCGCGCCGCGCACGGCGGACCACGTCGCGCCGCCGTCTTCCGTGCGCCAGAACACGGTCGAGCAGCTGTAGACGACGTTCTCGTTCTTCGGGTCCACAGTGACGGTCGGCAGATCGCCGCCGCCGATGCGGCCCATTGGACGCTGGTCCTGCGGAATGCGCGACGACTGCTTTTCCGCGACACGCGGATCGTCGGTCGCGAGGAACCAGTGATCGCCGCCGTCGGGGGTCTTGTAGAACGCGACCTGTGGATTGCCTCCACCCCCGCCGCGTCCGCCGCCACCGGCTGCTGCACCACCCGGTGCCGCACCCGTGCCGCCGGGAGCACCCGCCGGACACCCGCCGATGCAGGCGATCGTGGCGTACAGGACTTTCGGATTGCTCGGCGCGATCGCGAGGTTTGCCTGCAGCACGCCGGGCAAGCCGCCGGTCAACTGCTTCCACGTCGTGCCGCCGTCGGTGGACTTGAAGATGCCGCCGTCGTTCGACTGCGCGTTGCCGCCGAACCCGCCGCCTTCGATGTAGCTCTGCTGCTGCTGCCAGAGCGCGGCGTAGACGACGTTGGGATCGCCCGGGTCGAGGCGCACGTCGTTGCCGCTGACGAACTCATCCTTATAGAGCACCTTCTCGAACGTCGCGCCGCCGTCGGTCGAGCGGAAAATCCCGCGCTCCGGATTGGGACCGTACGGATGGCCGAGCGCCGCGACGAACAGCCGGTTCGGGTTGCGCGGATCGACCTCGATGTTGGCGATCATCTGGCTGTCGCGCAGCCCGAGATGCGTCCACGTCTTGCCGGCGTCGGTGGACTTGTACATGCCGTCGCCGGTCGCGAGGTCCGGGCGGATGATCCCGGCGCCGCTGCCGACATAAATAATGTTGGGATCCGACGGCGCCACCGCGATCGCGCCGATCGATCCGGTCGGCTGGCTGTCGAAGAGCGGCGTCCACGTCGAGCCGAAGTCGGTCGATCGCCACACGCCGCCGTTGTCGAAGCCGATGTAGAAGACGTTGGCCTGGCTCCGCACGCCGGAGAGCGCCCGGGCGCGTCCCGCGCGCGGCGGACCGATCGACCGCCATCGCATCTGCGAATACGTCGGAGGATTCGCGGTCTGGGCCCGCATCGACACCGCGAGCCATCCCAGACACACCACACCCAGCACCGCATAAATCGTTACTTTTTTCGCCACGGGACCCATCCTCCTGGACGCCCTGAGTGTAGCCGAACTACGACGGCAGCTAGTTGCGCCCTGTGATAGGCTTCCTGCCCCGATTTCGGCACGTAGAGAAACCGGCGGGAGGCACGCGATGTCCGCCAAGGCGTCCCAGAGGTCCACCGCCCGAACGGCCGCTCCGAAGGCGAGCCCGCGCACTGCCTCTCGTCATCGGGTGCGGCGGTCCGTGCCCCGGCGCTCCCGAAGCAGGAGACACGCCGTGGAGTCCAAAAACGCTTCAAACAAATCGGACGGAAAGGCGGCGCCGCTCGAGGACGCGTCGTCGGGCAATCTCGACAAAGTCCGCGACATCCTCTTTGGCGGCCAGGCCAGGGATATCGATCGCCGCTTTCAGCGCCTCGAAGATCGCCTGCTGAAAGAGACGGCCGAGCTCAAGGACGACATCCGCAAGCGCCTGACGACGCTCGAGCAGTTCGTCAAGCAGGAAACGGCCACGCTCGCCGAGCGCATCAAGACCGAGCACGACGAGCGGACCGATGCCACGAAAGACCTCGCGCGCGACGCGCGCGACACCGCGAAAGCGTTCGAGAAGAAGACCGGTCAGATCGACGACCAGGTCGGAAAAGTGCAGCGCGAGCTCCGCCAGCAGATCCTCGACGCGCGCCAGAGCTTGACCGACGACCTCCGTCAGAAGATCGACGACGTGCTGCTGCGTCTGTCCCAGGAGTCGGCCGATCTGCGAACCGAGAAGACGGATCGCGCGACGCTGGCCGCGCTCCTCAACGAGATGGCCATGCGGCTCTCGGCGGATCCGGCGAACGGCAGTGCTGAGCCCAAACGGAAAGGATGACCGGCACGGCGAGGTGACCGCCGCCGATCGCGACGCGGACCTCGAGGCTCTGTCGGCGCTGCGCGACGTCCTCGTGGGGCCCGAGCGTGAGAGCCTGGCCGCGCTCCAGGCACGCCTCGACGATCGTGAGGCGCGCGCGCGCGACGTTGGCGAGGTGCTGCCGACCGTCCTGCTGCAGCGCGCGCAGGATCCGCACTTCGCCCGGGCGCTCACGCCGCCGCTCGAAAAAGCGCTCACCGCCGCCGTCAGGCGTGATCCCAAGCCCATGGCCGACGCGCTGTTCCCGGTGATGGGCCCGGCGATCCGCAAGGCCGTGTCCGCCGCGCTCGCCGGCATGGTCGAGTCCTTCAACCGCGCGATCGAGGACAGCCTGTCGTGGCGCTCGGTGCAGTGGCGGCTGGAAGCGCGCCGCACCGGGCGATCGTTCGGGGAAGTCGTCCTGCTCAAGACGCTCATCTACCGCGTCGAGCAAGTGTTCCTCATCGATCGACGGACGGGACTGTTGCTGCAGCACGTGCAGCACGGCACGCAACAGGTCCAGGACGCCGACATGGTGTCGGGCATGCTCACCGCGATCCGCGACTTCGCGCAGGACTCGTTCAAGGCGGCCGACGCCGACTCGCTCGAGTCGCTCAAGGTCGGCGATCTCTCCGTGTGGATCGAAGCCGGACCGCTCGCCATCGTCGCCGCGGTGATCCGCGGGAGCGCGCCGCGAGAGTACCGGCAGACGCTGCAGAGCGCGGTCGAGGAGATCCACCTGCGATTCGGCGACGCCTTGCAATCGTTTTCTGGCGACGCAAGCACGCTCGAAGACGCGCGGTCGCTGCTCGAGAGCTGTCTGGAAATGCAGTACCGCGCGAGCGAGCGGAAGCCGCGCACGTGGGGGACGTGGGTCCTGGTAGCCGCCGTCGTCCTGACGCTCGCGGTCTGGGCGGCGCTGGTCTATCGATCCGAGCAACGCTGGGGCCACTACCTGGCTGCGCTTCGCGCCCAACCGGGGATCGTGGTCGTCAACACGACGCGCGAAGGCGGCAAGCACGTCGTGACGGGCCTGCGCGATCCGCTCGCCGCCGATCCGCGATCGTTCCTGGCCGGCGCCGACCTCGCAGATGAGGCCGTCGAGGGGCGATGGGCGGCGTACCAGTCGCTCGATCCGTCTCTCGTGCTGGCGCGCGGGAACGCGCAGCTCGACGCGTCGGTCCGTGAAACAATCACCGCCATCGAGTCGAGCCCGATTTTGTTCTTGAAAGGCGCGTCGCGGCCGGCCCCTGACCAGCGGGCGGCACTCGACCGCGTGATCGCGGGGATCGGGAAGCTCGAGGGCCTGGTCGCGGCCGGCAACGCGCGCTTCACCGTGGCGATCGTCGGCCACACCGACGCCGAAGGCCCGCTCGAATCGAATCTGCCGTTGAGCCTGGCGCGCGCCGAGGCCGTTGCCGCGGCCCTGGCGCCGGCGATCGGGTCGCGCGTGAGCGTCGCGACATCGGGCGTCGGCAGCACGGATCCGGCGGTGTCAGGTCAGACCGAAGACGACAACCGGCAGAACCGGCGCGTGACGATTCGCGTCACCGCCCAGGCGCGCTGAGGTCGACGATGATTCAGAAGAAAGTGTGCATGCTCGGCGGCTTCGCGGTGGGCAAGACCAGCCTCGTCGCGCGCTTCGTCAGCAGCATCTTCTCCGAGAAATATCTGTCGACGGTGGGCGTGAAAATCGACAAGAAAGTCGTGTCCGTCGACGGGCGCGACACGATGCTGCTGCTGTGGGACATCTACGGCCAGGACGATTTCCAGACGGTGCAACCGGCGCAGTTGCGTGGCATGGCCGGATATCTGCTGGTCGTCGACGGCACGCGCCGGGCGACGCTCGATACCGCGCGGTTGTTGCACGAGAAGGCCAAGACTGTCGCTGGCGACGTGCCGTTCGTCGTCGTGATCAACAAGTCCGATCTCGCCTCGTCATGGGAGATCGACGACGTGGCGTTCTTCAAGCTGGTCGAGCAGGGCTGGCGCATCGTGAAGACGAGCGCCAAGACCGGAGACGGCATCGAGCACGCGTTCGAATCGCTGACGCGCGCGATGCTCAACGAGCCGCCCCACTCCTGACGAGGCTTTGTGACCGAGACGCTGTTTGCCCATCTCTTCCGCGCGCTCGACCTCGCGATCATCGAGCGGCTGTCGGACGGCTTGTTCCGCATGCTGACACCCGCACCAGCGTGGCTCGACCGCGCGTTCGAAGCCGCGCCGGCCGGCTCGCGCGACTCGATCGACGGGGCGTTTCCCTTTCTCGAGGACGTCGTGCATCAGGCGCGCGGCGCGTGGAGCACGGGCGACACGCCTCAGGCCTACGGCCCGTTTACCGCGTCCGTCGGCGACCAGGAGCTGCTGCTCCGCGCAACCGCGCTCAACGTCGACGGCCGGACGCTGCTGGTGATCGAGCGGCTGCAGGGCGTCGCCGACGCGCGGCCGATGCTGCAGAAAGCGCGGGAGCGCATGCTCGAGGGCGAGCAGCTCGTGCGGCAGGTGCACGCGCTGCATCCGCCGGCCAGAGAGATCGACAAATCGATCGCGTCGCTTCGAGGCGCCGGGCTGCCAGCGGACCAGCAGGCGCTGGTGCAGGCGCTCTATGAGGCCAACGAGCGCCTGCGCGACGCGCTGGCAAGGTTGCCGGCGCCGCCGATGAGACAAAGAAGATGAGATCTCATCTCACCCACGGCGCGGTCAGCGCTTTCGCGCCGCGCTTGGCGGTCGCCTGCACGAGTTGCGCGGGCGGCCCGTCCGGATGCGCGTAGGTCACGACGTACTGCACGGACAACGCGTTCGCGACCTTTGTCATCATTGACGTCAGGCCCGTCGCGGTCACTCCCGTGAGGCGCATGCCGCCAGTCATCGCGGGAAGATTGTTCAACACGATCTCGCGATTGGCCGCCATCATGTTGTCCACCGACTGACTGCCGATTTGAAAGTTTGATGAATCGGGAGGCCCCTGAATCGTCACGGCCCAGACCGAGGCGCCGGATTTCAACACGCTGTCGGCGACCGCCTTCGGGATCATCTGACTGCTGTCGGGCCAGCTGAAGTTGATCGCGACAATCGCGCGGCGCGGGCTCGTGCGTTTGCCGAGCGCTTTGCCGGCATCCACCAGCGCCTCGAACAGCACGCCGCTCGCGCGCTGGCCCGGGACCAGCCGGTCAATCGCCTTCATCACGCCGTCGGTCGTGGACGCGAAGTTGACCGTCATCATCGCCGCGCCCCCGTACTCCATCAGCGCGATCTCCGCGCCCGGATTCTCGGTCGTCACAATCTTCGCGAACGACGAGAGGCACCCGCGCACATCCTGCGTCGGATACGTAATCCCCATGGGCGATTTCGTCGTGTCCGCCAGGAGCACGACGAACAACGGGTCGGTCGCGAGCTCCGCGCCCGTCACTTCGCGGTCCTGGTTGTCTTCACGGACGAGGAATTCCGACGCCTTCAAGTCGCGAATCGGCATCCCGTTCTGATCGAGGACCGTCACGAGCACCGATCGCGGCTTGCTGCCCTGGTCCGCGCGGGCCCAGGCGCCAGGAAGCGCACCCAAACCGGCCAACATCCCGATTACCGCCCCACACACACGGACGACGCGCGGTCTCCGCGTCATGAGTGCCTCCAAACCGGCTGCCGCTGGACGGACTATTAGACCCCGAGATCAGCTGGAACGGCCGCCGGGGCGGCCTTCCCTTTCAGCCGCCGCTGCAGCTGAGCCATGTAGGTGAAGAAGACCGGCGTGAGGTAGAGCGTCACGAGCTGCGAAAAGATCAACCCGCCGACGACGACCAGGCCCAGCGGCTGCCGGGCTTCGCCGCCCGCGCCGTAGCCGAACGCGATCGGCACCGCGCCCAACAGCGCCGCCATCGTCGTCATCATGATCGGCCGGAAGCGGATGAGACAGCCTTGATAGATCGCCTGCTCGGATGACGCACCGCCGCGCTCGGCTTCGAGCGCGAAGTCGATCTGCATGATCGCGTTCTTCTCGACGATGCCGATGAGCATGATCATGCCGACGAACGCGTAGATGTTCAGGTCCATCCGGAAGACGATGAGCGTGAGCAGCGCGCCGAACGCCGCCGATGGCAGGCCCGACAGGATCGTCAGCGGGTGGATGTAGCTCTCGTAGAGCATGCCGAGCACGATGTAGACGACGAGCACGGCGATGACGAGCAGCACCGCGAGGTTCGACAGCGCGCCCTCGAACGCCGCGGCCGCGCCCTGGAACTGGCCCGTCACGCCTTCGGGCACCACGCTCTTGGTCACCTCGCGGACGCGGCTGAGCACGTCGCCAAGCGACGCGCCGGGCGCGAGCGCGAACGAGACGGTGACAGCCGGCAGCTGCCCGTAGTGGTTGACGGTCTGCGGTCCGACCTGCTGTTTGATCGTCGCCAGCGTATCGAGCGGCACGACCGCGCTGTTTTGTCCCGTACCCTTGAAGTACAGCAGCGACAGCGCGCTCGGATCCTGCTGGAACTCGGGCGCGAGCTCGAGCAGCACTTTGTACTCGTTGACCGAGCCGTAGATCGTCGAGACCCAGCGCGGCCCGTACGCGTCGTAAAACGCGCTCTCGATCTGGTTGGCGGTGACGCCGAGCGCGGCCGCCTTGTCGCGATCGATGTCCACGCTCACCTGCGGGCTCGTGATCTGCAGATCGCTCGTGACGTCCTGCAGCCCGGGCAGCTCGGCGAGCGCGGCCTTCAGCTTGCGCGCGGTGTCGTACAGCGCCGGTTTATCCGGCGACTGCATCGAGTATTGATACAGGCTCTTGCTCACCTGCGAGCCGATGCGAATCGTCGGCGGATTCTGGAGGTACGACCACATGCCGATGACCTGATCGACCTCCGGCCGCAAGCGCTGAATGATCTGCTCGACCGACTCCTTGCGCTCCGATCGCGGCTTCAGCGTGACGACGATCTGTCCGAGATTCGGGCCGCCGAGCGTCTGCGACGCGCTGCCGCCGATCGTCGAGACGAGCCCCTCGACGTTCGGATCGCGCCGGATGATGCTCGCGACCTGGTCCTGATACTCGACGAGCTTGTCGTACGCGGTGCCCTGGGCCGCTTCCGTGATCACGTAGATCTGCGACGCGTCCTGATCCGGAATGAACCCCTTCGGCACGACGATGAACAGCACCCCGGTCGAGATCATCAACAGCGCGAACGCCACCATCGTCACCGGCCGATGACGCATGACGACCTGCAGCGAGCGGTCGTAGGCGCCGAGCATCCGCTGGAACCCGCGCTCGGTGACATCGGAGAACTTCGACCCGCTGCCGCCCTCGCCGTGCGGGCGCGGCCGCTTCAGGAACCGGCTGCACAGCATCGGCGTGAGCGTCACCGAGACGACGCCGGAAATCAGAATCGCCACGCAGATCGTGACCGAGAACTCGCGGAACAGCCGGCCGAGCACGCCGCCCATGAACAGCACGGGGATGAACACGGCCGCGAGCGACAGCGTCATCGAGACGATCGTGAAGCCGATCTCGCGCGATCCGACGAGCGACGCCTGGAGCGGGTCCTCGCCCATCTCGACGTGCCGGAAGATGTTCTCGAGCATCACGATCGCGTCGTCGACGACGAAGCCGACCGAGAGGATGAGCGCCATCATCGACAGGTTGTCGAGGCTGTAGTCGAGGAAGTACATCATCGAAAACGTGCCGATGATCGAGAATGGCAGCGCGAGGCTGGGGATGACGGTCGCCCAGACGTTGCGGAGGAACACGAAGATCACGAAGATGACGAGCGCGAGCGTCAGCGCCATCGTGAACTGGACGTCGCGGTACGACTCGCGGATCGTGTCCGACCGGTCGTAGAGCAGATCCATGTGGACGCCGGCAGGCAGCTCGGCGCGGAACTGCGGCAGCAGGTTCTTGACGGCGTCGGCGACGGCGATCGTGTTCGTACCGGGCTGGCGCTGAATGCCGAGCGTGATCGCGCGCTGCTTCGCCTCGCGCGAGTAGAACCACGAGGCGGTGCGAGGGTCCTCGACGCCGTCCACGATCGTGCCGAGCTCGGCCAGCCGGACCGGCGAGTTGTTGCGGTACGAGATGATCTGGTTGCGGTACTCGTCGGCGTTCATCAGCTGCCCGCTCGCCTGCAGCGTGAATACTTGATGCGGGCCGACGATGGACCCGGTCGGCACGTTGACGTTCCAGTTGCGCAGCGCGGCCTCGACCTCGTTGATGCCGATCTGCCGCGCGGCCAGCGCGTGCGGATCGAGCTGCGCGTGCATCGCGTACTTCTGGCCGCCGAAGATCTGCACCTGCGCCACGCCCGAGACCTGCGAAATGCGCTGCGCGATGCGCGTCTCGGCGTACTCGTCGAGTGTCCACGGCGGCAGCGTCGCCGACGTCACCACTAGATAGAGGATGGGCTGGTCCGCCGGGTTGACCTTGGTGAACACCGGCGGCGTCGGCATGCCCTGCGGAAGCAGGCGCGACGCCTGCGTGATCGCGCCCTGCACGTCGACCGCCGCGCCGTCGAGACTGCGGTTCAGCGCGAACTCGAGCGTGACCTGCGTCGACCCGAGCGAGTTGACCGACGTCATCTGCTCGAGGCCGGAGATTGTCGAGAACTGATTCTCGAGCGGCGTCGCGACTGACGCGCCCATCGTCTCGGGGCTCGCCCCGGGGAGCTGGGCCGTGACGAGCAGGGTCGGAAAGTCGACGTTCGGCAGGTCGCTCACCGGCAGCGCGCGATACGCAACCATGCCAAAGAGCGCAATCGCCGCCATGAGGAGGCTGGTGGCGATCGGACGTTTGATAAACCCTTCAGAGATGTTCATAGGTGGTTAGGGGGTCAGATCTGTTTTCCACAGATTCGCGCCCGAAGGGGGCAGGTCTCCTTTGGTCAGTAGACCAAGGAGACCTGTCCCCTTTCGGCGCCGAACTGTGGAAAACAGATCTGACCCCCTCAACTTTGTACCGGCTCACCGACGACCGCGGGAATCTTGCGCGTCTTCACCCATGTCGCCATGAAGGTGTACACGACGGGCGTCAGATACAGCGTGATGACCTGCGAGACGACGAGCCCGCCGACCACGGCGAGCCCGAGCGGCCGGCGGGCTTCGCCGCCTGATCCGAAGCCGAGCGCGATCGGCAGCGCGCCGAGCAGCGTGGCCATGCGCGTCATCATGATCGGCCGGAACCGCACGATGCAGCCTTCGTAGATCGCGTCGGCCGGCGACAGGTCGCGCTGCCGCTCGGCGTCGAGCGCGAAGTCGATCTGCATGATCGCGTTCTTCATCACGAGGCCGATCAACAGGATGAGCCCGACGAACGAGTAGATGTTGAGCTCGTTGCCGAACACGTACAGCGTGAGCAGCCCGCCGAGCGCCGCCGACGGCAAGCCGGACAGGATCGTGATCGGATGGATGTAGCTCTCGTACAACATGCCGAGCACGATGTAGACGACGCCGACGGCGATGAAGAAGAGCAGGCTGAGATTCGACAGCGACTCCTGAAAAACCTTCGCCGATCCCTGCAGGCTGGTCGTCACCGTCGCCGGCAGCACGCGCTTCGCCGCGGCGGTGACGTGGTCGATCGCGGCGCCGAGCGACGCGCCCGGCTTGAGCGAGAACGACACGCTCACCGCCGGCAGCTGGCCATAGTGATTGACGCTCTGCGGCCCGACGTCCTCCTTGATCGTCATGACCTGTTCGAGCGGGACCAGCCCGCCCAGCGGAGTCTTGAACGAAATCCGGCGGAGCGACTCTGGCCGCTCCTGATACTTCGGATCGATCTCGAGCAGCACGCGAAACTGTGTGCGCTCGCCGTAGATCGTGCCGACGAGCCGCTGGCCGAAGCCGTCGGACAAAGTGCTCGTGATCTGCGTCGCGTTCAACCCGAGCGCAGCGGCCCTGTCGCGGTCGATCGTCATGCTGACACGCGGGCTCTTGAGGTCCATGTTGTCGGAGACGTCCTGGACCTCCGGCACCTCGGCCATCGCCGCCTCGAGCTTCGGCGCCCACGTGTAGAGCTCGTCGTAGTTCAGGCTCTGCACGTTGATGTTGTAGTTGCTGTTGCCGCGGAACCCGCCGATCTGCAGCGACGCCGGGACATTGACGGTCGCGCGGAATCCCGGGAATCTCCCGAGCGGCCCGCGGAGCTGCTGCGCGATCTGCTGCGCCGACAGCGGCCGGCTCGCGCGCGGCGTGAGCTGCACGTTGAACATGCCGCCGGGCCCGCCGCCGCCCACGTTCACCATCTGCGCGTCGACGTACGGGTTCTGTCGCACGACGTCGATGACCTTCTGCGCGTAGTTCACTGACTCGTAGTACGACGTGCCCTGCGCGGCCTGAATGTTGATGTTGAGCGAGTCGTTGTCCGTGTCGGGAATGAAGCCCTTCGGCACGACGCCGAACATGCCGACCGTTGCCGCGATGACGGCCAGGAAGACGACGAGCATCGTCCGGCGGTGCGCGAGCACGAGCCGCAGGCTCCAGCCGTAGCTCGACCGCAGGCGATCGAAGCCGCGATCGAGCAGCGACATGACACCGGCCTTCGCCTTGACCACACGCAGAAAGCGGCTGCACAGCATCGGCGTCAGCGTGATCGAGACGAGCCCGGAGATGAGCACCGCAGCCGTGATCGTCACCGCGAACTCCCGGAAGAGCCGGCCGAGAATGCCGCCCATGAACAGCAGCGGAATGAACACCGCCGCGAGCGAGACCGTCATCGTGACGATCGTGAAGCCGATTTCCTTCGAGCCCTTGAGCGCCGCCTCGAACGCCGACTCGCCCGCCTCGATGTGCCGCACCGCGTTCTCCAGCATCACGATCGCGTCGTCGACGACGAAGCCGACGGACAGGATGATGGCCATCATCGACAAGTTGTCGAGGCTGTAGTGCATCATCTGCATCACGGCGAACGTGCCGAGGATCGAGAACGGCAGCGCGAGCGCGGGAATCGCGGTCGCCGACCCGTTGTGCAGGAAGAGATAGATGACGCCCACGACGAGCACGAGCGTGATGATCATCGTCAGCCGCACGTCGGCGAACGCCTGGCGGATGATCTCGGAGCGATCCTGCCGGATGCCGAGGTGGACCGACGGCGGCAGCTGCGACTCGAGGCCCGGCAGCACCGCGCGGACCGCGTCGGCGACCTCGATCACGTTCGTGCCCGGCTGCTTCTGGACCTGCAGCGTGATCGCGCGCTGCTGAAAATCCTTGGTGATGTACCACGCGCGCTGCGTCAACGACTGCACGCTGTCGAGAACGTTGGCGACCTGATCGAGCCGAATCGCGCGCCCCTGCCGGTACGCGACGACGATCTTGCCGAACTCGTCCGCGTTGTTGAGCTGGCCGCGAGCCATGATGCTGTAGGTCGCCTGCGGCCCGAACAGCTGCCCCGTCGGCTGCGTCACGTTCCAGTTCTGGAGCGCGGTGTCGATCTCGTTGATCCCGATCTTCTGCGCCTGCAGCTTCTCCGGATCGACCTGCACACGCACGGCGTACTTCGCCGAGCCGTTGACGTTGACCTGCGACACGCCGTCCACCATCGAGATGCGCGGCGCGATGACGTCCTCCGCGTACTCGTCGACCTTCGCCATGTCGAGGCTGTCGGACGTGAGGTTGATCTGCAGAATCGGCTGGTCCGCCGGATTCATCTTGCGAAACGACGGCGGCGCGGTCAGCGTCGGCGGCAGCAGCGGCATGGCCGCCGAGATCGCCGTCTGCACATCGGTGATCGCGCTGTCGATGTCACGGTTGAGATCGAAGGTGAGCGTGACGTTGGAGTTGCCGGTCCCGCTGCGCGACGTCATCTCGTCCACGCCGGCAATCGTCGTGAACTGTCGCTCGAGCGGGCTCGCCACCGACGCGGCCATGATGACGGGATCGCCGCCGGGCAGGTTCGCCGAGACGTTGATCGTCGGATACTCGACGGCTGGCAGGTCGCTGATCGGCAGCGCGCGGTACGCGACGACGCCGAAGAGCGCAATCGCCGCCATCAGCAAGCTGGTGGCGATCGGCCGCCGAATGAATGTCTCGGAGATGTTCACGGGGTGACGGTTGTCCTCAACGGAGGGTCTGCTCGGACCGGGCCACCGGGTCAGGCCCGGCGGACGCCATTCGGGGCCAGACGCACGATCGTCTCAGCCACCACTTCTTCCGCCCCTGCGCCCGCCGCGTCCTCCGCCCTGCGGCGCGCCGTTGGGATCGCCCGCCTGGACTTTCGTGCCCTGCTCCAGACGCAGCTGACCTTCCGTCACGATCGTCTCGCCGACGTTCAAGCCCTTGTCGATGACGACGATCTCACCCATGCGCTGGCCGAGCGTGACCGGCCGCTGTTCCACCGTGGAGTCTTCCTTGACGACGAACACGAACTGGCCGTCCTGCCCGACCTGCACGGCCTGACTCGGAATGACCGTCGCGTGCATGAGCGTCGTGAGCCGCAGGCTCACGCGCGTGAACTGCCCCGGCCACAGCCGGAGATCCTTGTTCGTGAACGTGGCCTTCAGCTTGATGGTGTCGGTCGCGCTGTCGACGAGGTTGTCGACGAATGTGAGCTTGCCTTCGACCGGCTCGGGATTCCCGTCTTGCGGAGAAGCGGTGACGGCCATCGTCGTGCCGGTGGCGATGTGCTTGATGGCGGGCAGGTTCGTCGCGGGAACCGAGAACGTCACGTACACGGGCTGGAGCTGCGCGATCGTCACGAGCTCCGTCCCGTTCGCCTGCACGAGATTGCCGACCTTCACGGTGTTGTTGCCGGTGCGCCCGTCGATCGTCGCGCGGATGACGGCGTAGCTCAGCTGGACCTTCGCGTTGTCGACGACGGCTTGCTGCACCGTGAGCTGGGCCTTCGCGCTCTCGACCGCGGCGGCGTCGGCTTTGAGCGTCGCCTGCAGCGCGGCCGATGCGGCGCGCGCCTGGTCGGCCTGCTCCTTCGACACGATGCCCTTCTCGATCAGCGCGGCCTGGCGATCGGCCGCTGCCAGCTGATACTCCGCATTGGCCTTGTCGCGCGTGAGCTGCGCTTCCGCCTGGTTCAGGAGTGCCTGATCGCGCACGAGGTTGGCCTCGGCCTGCTGCGCAGCCGCCTCGAGCGGGCGCTGATCGATCGCGAAGAGCTTGTCGCCTTTCTTGACGATGTCGCCCTCGTGAAAGAACGCTTCCTGCAGCTGGCCGGTGACCTGCGATCGCACGGAGACGCTGGCGTAGGCTTCGACGTTGCCGACCGCGGCGAGATCCACGGGAACGTCGCGTTGGGTGACCTTGGTCACGACGACCGGCTGCGCGCCGGCGCCGCCCGTCCCGCGTCCGCCACGCCCGCCTCGCCCGCCGCCGCCCCGCCCACTCGCACCGGCGCCTCCCGCGGGATCCTGCGCCGACGCGCCTGAACACGCGACCGCCGTCATCCCGATGAGACACACCACACTCGCGACGGCGATCCAACGCAACCGGGACTTGAGCACAGCAAACTCCAGCAAGCCCTGACCTGGGGCGGGGTCAGGCTGCCATCGGAACAATAACGCAGGAGCGGAAGGCACACGAACCCGGGTGACGCGCCCTCGTCACTCCGGGTCAGTATCAAGTCAATAGCGCCAGCCGGCGCGGCTCCGCTTACAACAGGTTAACCGGACTTCTGGAGGTTCCGGAGTTCCGAGGCTCCGGAACCCCTATTTCTTGTTCTTGATCGCCTTGCCGAGCTGGACGCCGAACTTTGGGTCCTTCTGCGTGCCGGTGATCGTGATCGGCACGACGGCGCCGGCGCCCTTTTCCTTGAAGATCGCGTCGAACGGCTTGATGAAGATCGACTTGAACCCGCCGACGGCCTGCGAGACCGTCGCCTGCATCCGCAGCGTGCCCTCGAGGTTGAGCGCCCCGCTGTCGGTCGCATAGGTGCCGTTCAGGTCGACGCGTGCACCCGGTACGTGAAACGACAGCCGGCGCAACGTGAGCACGCCGCGCGCCAACTCGAAGCTGCCGGACAAGCTGGTGATGACGCGCCCGATGGTTTCGTCCTGGTCCTTGCCCTGACTGCGCCGGCTGAGCTCCTGCAGCTTCTGTTGCACCTGCGCGTCGGTGAACTTCGCCTCGTCCAGGCCGAACTGTCCGTTCAACGCGAGTCGCTCGCGCAACCGCTGCTTGCCCGGCGGAATTTTCACGGTCGTTCTGACGTTGACGTCGCCCGTGAGCATCGGCTTGGGCGCATCCACGACGAGCCGGAGCACGTCCTCGATCCGCCCGTCGGTCACGGTGGCCCTCAAGTCGATCGAATGATTCCCCGGCCCGGGCAGATTGGCGATGATCCCTTCAGCGTGAATCGGGGTGTTGAACAACTTCGCGTCCACGCTGTTGAGCCGCGTCGTGCCGTCCGACGCGTCGACGACGCACGTGAACGTCGCGGTCAGCGGCACGGGCTTGCCGCCAAGATCGAGATTGAAGTCCGGCGTGTTCGACCGGCCGTTCACGGTGATCTGCGTGAGCCACCCCTGGTACTGGCCGTCGGAGGTCAGGGTGCCTTGCACGCCGTTGATCGTCCCGAGGTTGGCGTTGGAGAGCGTGTACTTTCCGCGCACCGGCAGGTTCCACACGTCGCTCCCGGGCCAGGGACCGAGCGTGCCCTTCGTGTCGACTTCGCCTTCCGGAATCGGATTCGTCAGCGATGCAACGAAATCAATCTCACGATCGAAGCCGAGGCCGTCCATCTCGAGCGAGTGAATCTTGAAGACGAGCGGCGTGTCCTTCGCCTTCTTCCTCAGAATCGTGAGCTCGGCGTCGTGCGTCTCGAGGTGATTGACGACCACACGCGACTCGCCCGGCGTGCCGCTGGAGTCCGAATGCGGCAACGCCTTCTTGGCCTCGCCCGGCGGCACGACGATCTTCAGGCCGCCCAGATGCACCGTGTCGACGTGCTTGCGCAGCGCGGAGAACAGCCCGACGTCCATCCAGAAGTGCTCGACCGTCACGAACGGCGGCAGCTCGGGCTGACCAGGAACGCGAAAGACGAGGCCGGTGCCCTGAAGGCGCGGACGCGGCGTGAACGACAGCGAAAGCGACGCAATCGAGACGTCGAGCTTGAGCTTCTGCGCGAGCGCGGCTTCCGCGCGCGGTTTGAGGCTGGCCGGCCGGAGCATCCAGACGGCGACAGAGGTGAGCGCGAGCATGAACACGCCCGCACCAACGAGCGCCCACAGCAGCCACTTCCGGACGGATCGTGCCATCTCTTGTCATTGTGTCTTACCGGCTGGCCCCGAATCGACCGAGGTCGACCCAAGGCACTGGGATGACCCGAACCCCGCGCTCGTGCCTTTCTGCTCGTCTTTCTCGTCCCGGGTGCCTGATCTTCGCGCGCCTGACGGCGGCACGAGCCGGAGCGTCTATAGTTACCCGGGAGGCGCTCGCGATGTCGGTTCAGAGAGATCGTCCGTATCCAGATTCGAATTTCCTGGTCGATCTCGGCGACGGCGACCCGACCACCCTCCAGGCCGGCCTCATCGAGGTCGTGCTGCCCGACGCGCGCGTGCAGGTCGTCGAGTATCGCAACGGCAACGACAAAGGCAACGACCCGCACAAGATCACCACCCAGACCGAGTACAGCAATCTCATTCTGAAACGTGCCACGCACGGATCGCTGAGCTGGTACGTGTGGTGGAACGAGGTGCGGAACGGTGGTCAGGCGTCGTTCCGGACGGTGACGGTCCAGCTGCTCAACGAAGATCACTCCCAGACCGTGCTCACGTGGAAGTTTCTGCGCGCACGTCCGATCAGCCACCGCTTCGCGCCGCTCGTCGGGCACGACAACGCGGCGCTCGTCGAGACGCTCGAGCTCGCGTTCGAGCGTCTCGAAATGGAGTAGCCGCCCTACCGGCCGCCCGTCGCCGGCGTGTCGCCGAGGAACTTGTGCAGGAAGGTCTCCATCCGGCCGAGGGTGTAGATCCACCGGCTGTGCAGGAGGGACTCGTGCACGTCGTCCGGAAACACAATCAACTCGAAGTAGACGTCGCGCTGTCGCAACAGCTGCACGAGGCCCGTCATCTGCTGGAACGCCACGTTCCGATCATCGTCGCCCTGGATCAACAGCACCGGTGACTTCCAGCCGTCGATCGCGCCGATCGTCGAGGACTTGTACGACACCGATTCCGGATCGAGCGAATTGCCCCACAGATGCACGCCCGCGAGATCGACGCCGGCCTTGAAGATGTCGGAGTTGCGCGCGAGCGCTTGCGACGTCAGGACGCCGCCGTACGACAGGCCCCAGATGCCAATGCGATTCGGATCGACGTCGGGCCGCGTCTGGAGGTACTTGCCGCCCGCGACGACGTCCTGATATTCCGAGTTGCCGGCGCCGCCCGTGTTGGGCGCGGTGCGGAAGGAACGACCGTAGCCGATCCCGCTGCGGTAGTTGATCGACATCACGATGTAGCCCTGGTTGGCGAGCCACTGATTGATGCCGTACGCCCAGTGGTAGAACTGCATGTAGTGATACGCGGGCATCATCTGACGCACCGGACCGCCGTGGACGAAGACGATCGCGGGCCGGCGATCACCGGGCTTGAGATCCTTGGGCACGAACACCTGGTTGTGGACCTCGACGCCGTCGGCCGCCTTCGTGATCACGATCTCCGGCTTGACGTGCGCGTCCATCGGGAAGCCGGGACGCGAGGTCGGGAAGACGATCTTCTGCGTGGCCGTGTTGCCGAGCGACCAGACGCCGAGCGACTGCGGCATTTTCCAATCCGCGCTGAGCGTGGCGAGGTATTTGCCGGACGCAAGCGGCGCCGGAGACGTTTCGACGCCTTCGCCGGTCGTGATTCTCACCGGCGTGCCGCCGCCGACGGGCACGGCCCAGATGTGCCGCCGCTCGATGTCCTGCGCGTTGGTGCAGTAGTAGAACGTCTTGCCGTCGCCTGAGACGGCAATCGACGTCTGATCCTCGATCAAGCCGTCGGTCGTCGTGAGCAGCACCGGACGCGCGGACGGATTCATGATGTCGAGCGCGTAGTAGCGATCCCACTCGTCGACGGGACCAGCCGAAGGCTGGCTCGCCGAAGCGCCGCCAGGCGCGGAGGCGGCCCCACGATTCCCGCGTCCACCACCGCCCTGCGCGTACGGAAAGATGATGGAGTTGCCCGCCACGCGCACGTTAGCGAAGTTCGTCACCATCGTGTCGTTCGGCAGGTTGTGCCACGTCTCCTGCGCGTCGCCGGTCGTCACGTCAGCTTTGTAGAACGCGAGCGTGTAGCCGCCCTTGAACGTCGCGCGCATGAGGCCCGGCGAGTTGTTGACCGGTGTCTGAGCGGCCGCTTGTGCGTCGCCCGCTCCGGCACCGCGTCCTTGACCGCCGCCGCCATTGCGTCCGCCGCCCCCGCGTCCGCCGCCGCCACGTCCAGCGTTCGCCGTGGTCGCCGCGGGCGCTTGAAACGCCGGACCATTCGGCAATCCAATCCCGCCGGCGCCCTGCTGCGCCTGCTGACCAAACGGCAGACCCGGCCGGCGCATGAACATCAAATGCTTGCTGTCGGGCAGCCACATCGGCATCGTGTCGAAGTCCACGCTCGGCGAGATGTACTTCACCCCGCGCGTCGCGACGTCGTAGACGACGATGAAACTGTGATCGGTGCGGGTGCTGACGAACGCGATCTTGCGTCCGTCGGGCGACCACTTCGGCGCGCTCTGCGCGCCCCACTCGGTGATGAACGGCTTCTCGCCGCGATCGACGTCCGCGACGGGCTTCACCGGCGTGACCTTCGCGCGGTAGATCTGGCTGTCCTTGACGAACAACAGCGCGCTGCCGTCCGGCGCGAGCTCCGGATTGTTCGCGTCGACGACGCGCCACGCGCCGCCGCCCGCGGTCCGCGCGGCCCACACCGCGTGATCGGGGCCGTTCGGATCGGCCGACGGATTGGCGAACCAGCCGTCGCGATTCGCGCCGCCGCCACGCGTGAAGATCACCGTCGATCCGTCGTCGGAGATCCGGATCCCCGACATCATGATCCCGTCGTCCTTGAGGAAGCTCGTGAGGCGCACCGGAACGAACGCGGGCGCGGCCGCCGTGTAGGCGTTGCGCTTGCCTTCCGCGTAGTCGACCCACGCGACGCGATCGGCTTTGCGCGCCGCGACCACTTCCTGCGGTGAGGCCGGACTGAGGTACTGCTGATACAGCGGCACTTGGGCTGGCGCGGACGCGAGGGGGCTGGTCGCCAGCCAGATGGCGACGGCGAGGCCGACCAGAACGCGAGTCATGGTGCGCATAAGACCTCTCTTGGGACGAACGCCGATGGAAGCGTGACCGGCGACAGGAGGGTAGCACGCCAGGGCGTTACAGTGGGCGTCGGGCCATCGAGCTAGTGGGCTATTGGGCTATTGGGCTATTGGGCTATTGGAAGACCAGACCCCTGAGTGAGTTGGGGTCGGGTCTTGACTGGCGAGAAGCCAGACCCGACCCCTTGAGTACGGTCGATGCTGAACGCTGATTGAGAGGAGACACGCACATGAAGAAGACAGTCGCCACAAGTCTCGTCGCCTTGGCGGCGATCGCATTCATCCACGCCCAAGCGCAAAAGCCCATGAGCCCGAACGGCACGTCGGCCGCGCAGGTGCAGGGCACGTGGACGCAGGGCCAGCGTCAGTCGTTCACGCTTGGACGCGGATCGTACTCCGGTGGGAAGTGGATCGAGCTGAGCTACGGGCGGCCGCTGAAGCGCGGACGCGACTTGTGGGGATCGGGCGCCAACTACGGCAAGGACGCGCTCGTTGACGCGACGATCTGGCGGGCCGGCGCGAACGTCTCGACGCAGCTGACGAACGAGGTGCCGATGGTCATCGCGGGCAGGACGCTCGCGCCCGGCACCTACACGCTCTTCATCGACCTCAAGGAGAACGACTGGACGCTCGTCGTCTCGACGCTGAAGGCGCAGGCGGCCTACGACCCCAACAACAAGACGGACGTGTTTGGCGGCTACAACTACGTGCCGGACAAGGACGTGCTGCGCACGAAGATGAAGCTCGAGACGCTGACGCACTCGTTCGAGGAGCTGTCGTGGCAGTTCGTGGACATGACGCAGACGGGCGGCACGATCGCGTTGATGTGGGACAAGGTCATGGCGTCGGTGCCGTTTACGACGTAGACGTAATAGAGGACGCCGGGAGTAGTTTTACGCTTTGCGTAAAACTACTCCCGGCGTCATTTCAGTTTCAGCTTCTACTTCGGTGCCCAGCGCGCCGTCGAGGCCTTGATGCCGTTCGCTTGAATGCCGACCTGCACGACCTTCGCCGAGCCCGATGGACGACTATAGGTGACGACGTACTGTGAGGCGATGACGTCGGCGACGTTCTCGAGCGTCGCCGCGAGAGCCTGCACGGTGGTGATCGTGATCCGGAGGCCGCCGCTGACCGGGCACAGATTGTCGAGTGCGTTGTCGCGCTGTTTCGCATTGGACGTTATTGCCTGGAGCGAGACGACGATCAGCGTTGCGTTCGCTTTGTTGACCTCGTTCTGGATCTGCTCGCCTGTCAGGCTCGTCATCTCAACGGACAGATCCGAATGGAACGCGACGATCATGCGGCGGGCTTCTGGCCGTTTGGCCAACGCCTTCGACGCGCCCGCGACCGCCTCGAGCAAGTTCGACCCGACGATGTTATTCCCACGAATCACGGCTGAGCCGGACAGGTCGACGTCGCTCACCGTGCCTTTCGGAAACAGCTTCTTCGTCGCCTCCTCGAGTTTGGGCGCATCCGACGTGAAATTCTCGACCGGGATATCCGCGCCGCCGAACTCCCAGAGCGCGACCTGCGACTGCGGGCTGTCCTTGAGCATGCGGTTCATGAAGACCGCGGAGCTGGTGCGGAGGTCGCGCTCATGTCCCACAAACGCACTCGTCGTGTCGGTGAGCAGGACCACCGCCATCGGCTCCTTGATTTGCGCGGCCCGAACGACTTCACGGTCGATGTTGTCCTCGCGGATTTTGAACGCCTGCGCCGGCGCCCCAGGAGGTGCCGGCTTGTTCTGCGCATCGGTCAAGATCACATAAATGGACTTCTCGCTGCCCTGAAGCTCGAACGCGTTGCCGGCGATCCCCACGGCCACGAGCATCACCGCGACGACCGCCAGCCGTCGGAGACGAGGAAGAACTGCAATCATGAAGGCCCCCCGAGGGTCGCAGTATACCAACTGTGCTAGATCTGAGGGGTCTTGAGCCCCCAGACTCGGCCGAAGAAACCGGCGGCAGGCCCGAATGCGCGCACGACGCGTCCCGTGGATGGCCAGTCTGGCCGCACGCCGCGCTGGCTCGCCGGCGCGGCCGCGATCGTCGTGCTCGCCGCGGCGCTGGCGTGGTGGTGGCCGCGCGGCGAGGCATTCGCCCTGCTGCCGGCCAGTACCGATCAGAACATCCTGCTGGTCACCATCGACACGCTCCGCGCGGACGCGCTCTCGAGCTACGGCGGTCAGGCCGAGACACCCAACCTGGATCGCCTCGCCGCGCACGGCGCGCGGTTCACGTTCGCGCATTCACACGCGGTCGTGACGCTGCCGTCGCACACGACGATTCTCTCCGGCCGGCTGCCGTACGAGCACGGCATGCGAGACAACAGCGGTTTCCGCGTCAAGGAAGGCACGGCCACGCTCGCGACGATGCTCAAGCCGCTGGGATTCGCGATGGGCGCCTTCGTCGGCGGCTTCCCGGTCTCGAAGCGTTTCGGCCTCACGCCGGGGTTCGACGTCTACGACGATCAACTCCCTGAGATGAAGGGCGAAGTGAACTTCGCGCTGCCCGAGCGACGCGCGGACGTCGTCGTCTCGCGCGCGACCGACTGGATCGGCAAACAGCAGGGCAAGTTCTTTGCCTGGGTGCACGCGTTCGATCCGCACTCGCCGTACCAGCCGCCCGGCGATCTCGCCGCGAAGTACAGCGCGCAGCCGTACTACGGCGAGGTCGCATTCGTCGATCGCGCGCTTGGTCCGCTCTTCGATCGGTTGTCGACGCTCTCCCGGCCCACGCTCGTCGTCGTCACGGCGGATCACGGCGAGAGCCTCGGCGAGCATGGCGAAATGACGCACGGGATGTTCGCGTACGAGTCGACGCTCCACGTGCCGCTCATCGTCGCGGAAATCAGGCCGAACATGTCACGCGAAACCCGCGGCGTCGTGATCGACACGCCCGTCAGGCACATCGACATCGCCCCGACGGTGCTCGAGGCCGCCGGCGCGGCGACGGATGGTGCGCTGCCCGGACTCTCGCTCCGCGATCTCATCCGCGCCGGCAGCGGGCCCGATCGGCCGCAGTACTTCGAGTCGATGACCTACAACCTCGTGCGCGGCTGGGCGCCGCTCCGGGGCGTGCTGGTCGCGAAGAGCAAGTACATCGATCTCCCGATTCCCGAGCTCTACGATCTCGTCGCCGACCCGAAAGAGGCGGCGAACCTCGCCCCTAAGGCTGCCGATCGCGTGCAGGTCCTGCTCAACACACTGAAAACCTACGACGTCGCGCCGCCGGATCGGCCGGGCCAGGTGTCGGCCGCGGATGTCGCCGCGCTGCGCGCGCTCGGGTATTCGACCGGCAGCGCCGCGGCCAAGACGACCTATACGGAGGCGGACGATCCGAAGCAGCTCGTCCAGATCGACACCGATCTGCACTCGGCGACCACGCTCTATCAGGATGGCAAGGTGCCCGAGGCGATCGCGATGCTCACGAGCGTGATCACGCGGCGGCCGGACACGGCCGACGCGTACATCCAGCTGGCGCACGCGTACTACGAAGCGGGTCAGGTGCAGCCGGCGATCGACACGCTCGATCGCGGACTGAAAGCGGGCGCGCCGGAGCGCGACATCCGTATCCGGCTCGGCATCTATCTCGCGGAAGGCGGCGGCAACAGCGCGCGCGCGATTCAAGTACTCGAGCACGTGTCGACGACGGATGTCGAGGCGCTGAACGGGCTGGGCATCGCGTACATCGACGCGCGGCGCTACGCGGACGCCGAGCGCACGTTCAACCGTGTGCTCGCGCTCGATCCGACCAACGGCCTCGCCTACTGGAATCTGGCGGTCGTCACGCTCAAGGAAGCGGACGATATCAAGGCCGACGCGGGCAAGGCGGCCAAGCTGCGCGTCGCGGAGTCATTCGCGCGGCAGGCCATTTCTGCGGACCCGTCTCTGGCCGGCGCTTACACGACGCTCGGTGTCGTCTACTCGTACACGGGCCGCAAGGCCGAGGCAATCGAGAGCTGGAGGCACGCGGTCGAACTCGACGGTACGGAGTTCTACGCGCTGTACAACCTCTGGCACGAGGCCGCCGCGGGCGGCCGCATGGACGATGCGGTGAAGTACGCGCGTCAGTTCGTGGCGACTGCGCCGGCAGGTGTGTATCCCGCGGAGCTTGCGGAGATCAGGGCGTTCCTGGGCGGGAAGTGATTCGTGGGGGCCGTATGCCCTCTTCTTTCCGCGCCGCTGGTTCATTGACCCCGTCGTCAGAGGGTCACTGAACCGGCAGTCGGCTCGACGTACACCGGAACCTCGGAACCACACGCTACTTGATCGCGAATCCAACCTCACGCGTCAGCGTGTGCGTCCGATCGCTGACCGTGACCCGAAGGACGTAGCGCCCCGGGAGCAGATCCGCGAGTGGCACGCGTAGATCCACTTTCCCCGTGTCCGCGGGTGGGGGATACGACATGAGCACCTTCCCGGTCGCGTCGACGATCGCGACGAGTGCATGCAGGGGATCGGTCGGCGTGCGCGTGGACGCTTCGAAGTACAGCCGCAACGTGTCCACGTTGAAGAACTCGCGATCGAGCGTCGGCGGGAACGGTGGACCGCTGTCGACGCCGAACGACGACGTCGTGCTCGTGGCGATCAGCACGTGCGGCGTGTCGGAGTAGCCGAGCAGCAGGCCGCTCATCGCGATTGGCTGAGCCGTCAGATCCGGGACGTCGAGCGAGAGATACACGCTGCCGCCCTTCACGAGCGTGTCGCTCGTCGCTGAGGCGCGCAGCTGGTACCGGCCGGGCGGGAGCGTGAGCTGGACGGGAAACTGAAACACGATCGCATCAGCCGCGCCGCGATCGGCGCCGAAGAGCGTCGACATCGGCAGCGCGCCCTGTGACGTCAACTGCGCGGTGTTCGAGAGCTGCCTCACGACCTTGCCGCTCTTCAGATCCGCCGCGAGCACGATGTAGCGCAGCGCGTCGCCGACCGAGCCCGTAGTGCTGGTGAGCCCGTAGCGCGGCACCGTGACCTCGAGCGCGAGCGACACCGGCGTGTCGACCTTCGGCTTCGTCACGAGGCTCGGGACCGCCGTCAACCTGAGCGCGAGATCCGTGCGCGGCAGGATGCCGGACGACAGCGCCACGAGCGGGTCGGCATTCTTCGGCGGCGGGGGCGGTCCGCCGGCGACGTAGCCCCGGCGGAAGCGCAGCGTCACGCCGGGCCGGGTGACCTTCACGTCCAGCCGCCGGTAGCCGCCGCCCCGCGGATCGTCGGGATAGAAGCCGAGCAGGTAGTAGTGATCGAGGTCGTCGATGATCCGGCTCAGGCCCTTCGTGAAGTCGTTCGTGTTCGTGATCGCGAATCCGCCTGACGCTTCGGCCGTCATCTCCAGCCCGTGCTGCGCCTGCCGCACCCAGCTGTTCCAATCGGGCAGCGAGCCGCCCAGGCACGGATCGTCGAGGAACCCCACCGCCGGATGGCACTCCTTCGCAAGATCCTGGCCCGAGACGTAGCCGCGCGGATCGATCGCATAGGTCGTGACGTTCGACCGCCGCATCGCGTCCATCATGTCGACGACCGCGAACGCGTGGTATTCGATCGTCGCGGGCTTGATGGTCGCGGTGATGTCGCCCTCCGCGTACGCGAGGCCGCCCTGCGGCACGTCGCCGGGCGGCGACATCGCGCCGAAGATGCCGCTCAGATCCTTCCCGATGCCCTCCGACACCAGCACGAACGCCTTGCGCCGCAGATCGTCGCCGGCGAGCATGCGCGCGGCGTCCTGCAGCGTCTTGTACGCGTTCATGTCGTCGTAGAACTCTTTGATGCCCTGCGTCGGCTCCGGTCCCTGTCCGTGCATGTCGTCCACGGCCAGAATCGGCCGGGGATATCCCCGCCGGCCCGACATCGCGTCGATCGCCGTGAAGAGCGCCGTTCGGTCTTCCGTCACTTCGATGTTGTGGTCGCCGCTCGTGAACAGCAGGCCCATCGACGCCTGCGATCCGAGATCGCGCACGATCGCGCGCGTGATCTGACGCGCGGTGTCCGTGCGTCCCTTATAGATGTGCAGGTCGTCGACGACGATGACGACGAGCCGGTCGGACTCCGCCGTCCGATTGCTCGCCACGTCCCGTCGAGGCGGCGGAGCGGTCGTCGCCGCGTCGAGCGGCGCCGGGTCGACCTCGTGCTCGTGCGTGACCTCCTGGAACGTCGCGATCGTCTGCGGCTTCGTGCGGTCGAGCAGGGTGAAATCCGCCTGCGTCAGGCCGTGCACCGGTTGCCCGTCCTGATCGACGGCGACGACGTCGACCTCGACGAGGTCAGTCGTCGTCCGGAACGTCGGCTGCTGGGCGGCCAGGGTGACCGCGCATGCCGCCAGGGCGAGCGGCAGCACCCACGTCCGACGGGCGATGGCGTGCATCGATGTAGATATAGTACCGCCGATGGCCAGGACCCGAACCGTGCGGCCGGCGCGCCCGTCGCCACCGCCCCCCACGCGTGGACGCTCGAAACCCTGGCTGTTGCTCGTGGCGGGCGCCGTCGCGCTCGGGCTCGGCGCGTGGTGGTGGCTGCGTACGCCGGCCTTCACGCTCGACGTCAATCCCAACCGCAATGTGTTGCTCGTAACGATCGACACGTGGCGCGGCGACGCGCTCGGCGCGAGCGGCGGACGCGTGTCGACGCCGAACCTGGACAAGCTGGCCGCGAGCGGCGCGCGCTTCGACTTCGCGCACTCGCACGCGGTCGTGACGCTCGTGTCGCACTCGTCGATTCTCTCGGGCCGCTATCCCTACGAGCACGGCGTCCGCGACAACACGGGCTATCGCTTCCCCGCCACCCAGCCCACGGCCGCGACGCTGCTCAAGTCGCAAGGCTTCGCCACGGGCGCGTTCATCGGCGGCTTTCCGCTGGACCATCGCTTCGGGCTCGCCGTCGGATTCGATCTCTACGACGATCGGCTGGCGCCCTCGTCAACCGGCGGCGAGCGCGAGCGGCGCGCGGACGCCGTCGTCGCGTCGGCGCTGGACTGGATCGGCAAGCAGTCCGGCAAATGGTTTGCGTTCGTGCACGTCTACGATCCGCACGCGCCCTATCAGCCTCCGGAGGAATGGGCCGGCAAGTATCCGTCCAATCCGTATCTCGGCGAGGTGGCGTGGACGGACTCGGCGCTCGGTCCGCTGTTCGATCGACTCACGTCGCAATCGCGTCCGACGCTCGTCATCGTCACCGGCGATCACGGCGAGAGCCTCGGCCAACACGGCGAGCTGCTGCACAGCATCTTCGCGTACGAGTCGACGCTGCACGTGCCGCTCATCGTCTCTGAAGTGCGCGCCGGCACGACGCTGCCGGCGCCGCCGAAGCACAAGGGCGTGACGATCGACACGCCGGTCCGCCACGTCGACATTCTGCCGACGATCCTCGATGCCGAGGGCCTGCTGCCGGCCGGGGCGAACTACCCCGGCACATCGCTTCGGCCGGTCATCGCGTCGGGCAGCGGCGACGATCGGCCGTCCTACTTCGAGTCGATGACGGCGAACGTGACGCGCGGATGGGCGCCGTTACGTGGCGTGCTCGTCGGCCGCGAGAAATACATCGACCTGCCGATCACTGAGCTCTACGACCTCACGCGCGATCCGGAGGAGACGAGCAACATCGCCACCGTGCGCACGGGCCGGACGGAGGTGCTGGTCAACGTCCTCAAAGGCTTCGACATGACGCCTCCCGGCCGGCCGCGCGAGGAGACGCCCGAGACGCTCGAGCGCCTGCGATCGCTCGGATACGTCGGCGGCGGCACGGCCACGGTGCGCGAGCGATATACCGACGACGACGATCCCAAGCGGCTCATCGAGCTCGAGCAGACGATGCACCGCGCGTCGGAAGCGTACGAGCAGGGGCGGACGAGCGACGCGATCTCGCTGTATCGGAACGTCATCGCGAAGCGCAGCGACACGGAGGACGCGTACCGCCAGCTGGCGCTCATCTACTGGCGCGACGGCCGCCCGGCCGAGGCGATCTCGACGCTCGAGCTGGCGCTCAAGAACGGCGTCACGCAAAGCGAAGTGCGCATCAAGCTCGGGCAGTACCTCGCGCAGTCCGGTCAGCCGGCCAAGGCGATCGCGCTGCTCGAGTCGTTCGGGAACGACGATCCGGACGCACTCATCGCGCTGGGCAACGCGTACGAGCTGGCGGGGCGGCTGCCCGACGCCGCGAAGACGTTCAGACATCTGATCGAAATCGACCCGAACAACGGGCTCGCGTACCAGAACCTGGGCATCGCCCAGCTTCAGCTGAAAGACGACGCCGGTGCGGAGACGTTCCTGCGCAAAGCGATCGACCTCGATCCGAGCCTGGGCGGCGCGTACACGGCACTCGGTGTCGTGCTCACCAACACCAACCGCAAGACGGAGGCGATCGACGTGTGGAAGCGCGCCGTGGAGCTGGACCGGTCGAACTTCGACGCGCTCTTCAACCTCACGAAGACGCTGTTCGATGCCGGCCGGTTCGACGAGGCGCATACCTACGGCGATCGCTTCCTCGCGACCGCGCCGCCCGCGCTTCAGAACGACATCGACACCATCAAGAAGCTGCTCGGAAAGGACTGAGCCATGTTGCGCCTCCGACGCCCGACGATCGCGGCCCGCTTGGCGGCGCTCGTGACCGCGCTCCTCGTCGTCGCCTGGCCGCGGGTGGCCGCGACGCAGGCGCGTCCGTCCGTCGCCCAGTTGCTCATCGGCTACATCGCGTGGCTGCGTAATCCTGGCGTCACTCGCCCGCTGTTCGAGTTCGACCTCGACGCCGCCCGCACCGAGCTGGCTCACCTGGCGCCCGCGTTCCTAACTCCGCTCGAAGGCCGGATCACGCAGCTGCGCGGCAGGTGCCCGGCCTTGACGTTCCAGCTGGCCGGCAGCACCGTCTCGACCGGCGCCGACACCGAATTCGACGACGCGGTGTGCGGTCAGCTGGTCAGCGGAGAGAGCGTGCGCGCCCTGCGTCAGCCCGGCCCGAACGCGCCGCTCGCGCGCATCGTCGCACCGCTGGACGCCGAGGCCATGAAGTCGCGGCCCGCGATTGACAACGACCGGCGCAGGCTGCTCGCGGCGTTCGCGCTCGAGCTGGCCGCGCCGGGGTCGCTGCGACAGTCGTCGGCGGCGGCTCGTCTCGTCGAGTGGGCGTGCGACCTGGTCCGGGCCCATGCCCCGGCCGACGACTTCGATCGCGCGTGGCAATTGGCGGCGCTGTCCGTGCTCGAGGGCGGCATCGACGCGCGCGCCCTCGACGCGCACGTGACCCACGCGCTGCCGCTGCTGCCGGATGAGCCGCGGCTGACGCTCGCCCGGGCGATTGTCGAAGAGCAGTCCACTGCGCCCGCTGAAACGCTCGCCGGGCAGGCGAGCATGGTCGATGCGCTCCGCGCGTCGTATCTGCTGAAGCGCACGGCGGTCGATCAGACGCGCGCCTCGGAGCGCGCGATCGCGCTGTTCCAGCGCGCCAGTGCCGGCGACGCCATCGCCGCCGAAGCGTCACTACGCCTTGGCCACGTCCAGCTCGGTATGAGCCGTTACGATGACGCGCTCGCGTCGCTCGCCGGTATCACGTCGCGGACGCGCGATCTCGCGCTCATCTACCTCGCGCACTTGTTCCAGGGCCTGGCCTACGACGGGCTCGGGCGATCGGCGGAAGCCCGGGCCTCGTACGCGAGCGCGCTGGAGGTCTCGCCCGGCGCGCACTCCGCGACGATGCGTCAAGCGGTGCTCGCGTTTCGCGACGGGCGGCGCGATGACGCGAACGCGCTGCTCGCGGCGTTGCTCGCCGACGATGATCCGACGCGCGATCCCTGGTGGGCGTACTACGCGGCGGATTGGCGCTTCTGGTATCCGCGCATCGACGCGGTGCGCGCCATGTTGCGGGCCTCGACGCGATCGGTCGGCACGCCCGCGCGATGGGCGCCGCGCCTGCCGCACTCGTCCGGCGTCGTCATGGTGCCCGTCCGACAGGATCAGATTTTCCGGTCGCGCATCGACGCGGTCACGATCCCGGTCGCGGTCAAGTCCGGCAACCGGCCCGTCGGCGGCCTCACCGCCGCGGACTTCGCGCTGACCGACAACGGCGTGGCGCAGACGATCAACAACGTCTCGACCGAGAAGATCCCGCTCGACCTCACGTTGCTGCTCGATCTGAGCAGCAGCGTCGACGGTCGCACGCTCGATCGGTTGAAGGCCGCGGTGCGGGACACCACCGCTCTGCTGCGGCCCGACGACCGCATCCGGCTGATCGCGATCTCGCAGGTGCTGCACGAGGTCCTCGCCCTGCAGCCGCCGCGCGACAACATCTCGCTCGAGCGCCTGACGGCGGAGGGCGCGACCTCGCTCTACGACGGACTGGCCGCCGCGATGATGCGGCCGACCGATCCCGGCCGGCGGCAGCTCGTGCTCGCGTTCAGCGACGGGCGCGACTCGACCAGCATCGTCGATGAGGCCACGGCGAAGACCATCGCGCGTCTCACCGACACCGTCGTCGATATCGTCGTGCCGATTGGCAGCAACGCGCTGACGTCGGTCGATCCCAATACCGTGTCCTCGCAATTCCGGGGCGGCCAGCGGCCGACGGCGCCCGTGGTCACGGGCACGCCGGAGGAGCTCGCGGCGCGCGCCCAGGCGCTCAAGCCGTGGGCGAGACAGAACACGGTGCCGGCGATCCTTCCGGAGCTGGTGGCGCCCACGGCCGGGCAGGTCTTCACGTTCACACCGGACGAGTCGATCAGCAGCGTCTTCAAGCGCACGCTCGACGACTTTCGCGCGGCGTATGTCCTGCAATACGCGCCCCAGGGCGTGACGCGTGAGGGCTGGCACGACGTGGCAGTGACGCTCAAAAAGCCGGGCAAATACGACATCCGGGCCCGCAAGGGGTACTCGGGCGGCCCGCTCGATCTGGCCCGGCCCGGGGCCGTCAGCCAGCGCGGGGCCTGGGGTACAATCCCAGAATCGGAGCTTATAAGATGATGCGCAGCGCCCGGATTCTTATGTGTGGCGTCGCCGCCGTCGCTCTGCTGGGACCCGCCCGCGCACTCCCCCTGTACGGCCAGAACCCACAGAATCCGCAGACGGGATCGCCGCCACAAACGACGTTTCGTTCGACGACGTCACTCGTCGAGGTCGACGCGATCGTGCTCGACAAGGACAACAACTTCGTCCCCGGACTCGTCGCCGACGATCTGGCGTTGTTCGAGGACGGCAAGCCGCAAGCGATTCAGCAGTTCTACATGGTCACGCACGACTCGTCGGCGCGCAATCCCGTCGCGGGCGCCGGCGTGAACGGCGCACAGAACGCTGAAGATCGTGCGCACCGCGTGTTCGTGCTGCTCTTCGACGAAGGCTCGCTCGGCAACGAGTCGCTGATGCGCGTCAAGAAGGGCGCCGAGCAGTTCATCCAGGAGCAGATCGGCCCGGGCGACATCGGCGGCGTCTTCGTCGCCGGCAACATGTATCGCAGCCGGCTGACGACGGATAAGAACGAGCTGCTCATGGCCGTGCGATCGGCGCGGCCGACGTTCGACAACCGTCAGTCGCTGCTCGCCCCGCTGCGCGAGTTCCCGAGAATCCCGAGCGAAGTGGACGCGGCCCGCATCGAGTCGGGCGAGCGCGAAGTCGCCGCGCAGCTGGCCGAGCGGGCGTGCGTCGATGAGCCGCAGCTGTGTGCCGAAACGGCCCCCACGCGCGACACGCAGCTCGGCGCGGTCGAGAATCTGATCCAGCAGAAAGCGCGGCTGTACGTGCGTCAGTCGAGAACGCTGACCAACGCGACCGTGCAGAATCTCGCGTACGTCGCCGGCGGCCTCGCGCACATTCCGGGACGCAAGACGCTCATGTTCCTGACGGAGGGATTCTTCGTCGAAGAGTCGCGCGCCACGCTCCGCACCGTCGCGGCCCAGGCCGCACGCGGCGGGACGACGATCTACACGATCGACGGGCGCGGCAACGTCAACGGCATGAGCGCCAACCCCGACGTCGTGCGCGCCTCGATGTCGCGCTCCGGCGCGTTCGACACCGGTGACGACGGCCCGATGATCCTGACGTCCGGCACCGGCGGGTTCATGATTCACGGCATGGACGACATGAACCGCGCGTTCGGCATGGTCGTCCGCGACACGAGCACCTACTACGTGATCGGCTATCAGCCCGACAACGCGGTGATGGACGGCAAGTACCGCAAGATCGATCTCAAGGCCAAGGTGCCGGGTCTCAACATTCGCGCGCGCCAGGGCTACCTGGCCGTGACGCTGCCCCCCCTGCAGCAAATCAAAGCCGGCGGCGGCGGACAGTAACCGCCGCCGCGCGTTCTTCTCCGAGGTGATTGTGTTTCGACGCCGGTTGTTTGTCTTCACGGCGGTCGTCGCGGCGCTTGGCGCCTGGCCGACCGCACAGCAGAAGCCTCCCACGCCGCAGACGCCGGCCCCGCAGCTGACGTTTCGCGCGGAAGGCAACTACATCGAGGTCGATGCCATCGTCACCGACGCGCAGGGCAACTTCGTGCGCGACCTCACGGCCAAGGACTTCGAGGTCAGCGAAGAGAAGAAGCCGCAGGCGATCGACGTCTTCACGCTCGTGGACATCCCGCTCGAGCGCGCCGACGCGCCGCTCTACCGCAAGAATCCAATCGCGCCGGACGTCTCGACGAACGAACGCGAAGGCGATGGGCGGCTGTATGTAATTGTGCTCGACGGCAATCACATCGAGCCCAGCGACAGCGCGATCACGAAGAAGGTCGCGTTGCAGTTCATCGATCAGGCCATCGGCGCCAATGACATGGCCGCGGTCGTGCTGTTGCAGACCGCCTCATCGAGCACGAATCAGGAATTCACGTCCGACAAGGCCGCCCTCCGAGCCGCCGTGCAGAAGTTCATCGGCGAAAAGATCGAGTGGAAGGCGATCAACGTGATGAAGGACATCGAGCGAAGGCTGGGTACGCCGGACTTCGACCCACGCGAAGGCAAGGACCGCGAGGCGACGGAGCGCGCGCACAAAGCGGGAGATACGGTCGCGGCGCTCACGAGCCTGTCGAGCAACATGGCCGGTATTCGCGGGCGGAAGAAGGCGGTGGTGCTCTTCAGCGAAGGGATCGACTTCAACACGGACGACACCATGGGCCCGCGGACGAGTTCGCTGCCCGACGACCCGATGGCGGCCAACACCCTCATCGAAGCCGCGCAGGCCCAGGCCCTGCTCGAAGACAAGCAGCTTCTCTACGAGACGGCGACGCGCGCGAACGTCGCGATCTACTCGGTCGATCCGCGCGGCCCGGTCAGCGATCCCGATTCGCTGATCAAGGTCAACGGCACGCCTGAAGGGCTCGACCCGTCGTGGTCGCTGAAGGAAACGATGGCGATCCGACAAGACGTCCAGCGCCAGCTTGGTACTCTGCGCACCTTCTCCGAAGCGACGGGCGGGATCGCCACGGTCGGCACCAATGACTTCGCGGGCGGCTTCAAACGCATCGTCGAGGACAACAGCGCGTACTACGTGCTTGGCTACCATCCCACGGACCTCAAACAGGACGGCAAGTTCCACGAGATCTCGGTGAAAGTGAAGCGGCCCGGCGTCCAGGTGCGTGCGCGCAAGGGCTACTACACGACGAAGCCCTCCACCAAGGCGGCGCCGGCCCCGGTGGATCCGACCATCACCCTGGTCAACAGCCCGATGGCGATGAGCGGCCTCGGAATGCGCCTCGCGACCAGCATGATGAAGGGCGATGCCGGCAACGTCCGCGTGGCGATGACCATCGACCTCGCCGGTCCGGATCTTGGCGCCAACACGCCCGCAGCCAATGCCGCCGACAACAAGGTCGACCTCACGTTCGTCATCCTCGACGGTTCAGCCAAGGTCAAGGCCAGCGGGCGTAAGACACTGGACCTGGCGGTCACGCCGGCGACACGCGCCGCCATCGCCGAGAGCGGCCTGCGACTCGTGACCGAGCTTCAAGTGCCGCCAGGGAAGTATCAGTTGCGCCTTGCGGCGAACGCTCCTGCCAGCGGCCGCTCGGGATCGGTCTTCACCAATCTGGACGTGCCGGACTTCACGAAAGGGCCGGTCGCGATGGGCAACGTCATGCTGGCGTCATCGAGCGCGGGCAAGACGCCGACGAGCATCGACGTGCCGGGATTGAAGGATCTGCTGCCCGGGCCGCCGACGACGTCGCGCACGTTCGCGCTCGATGACACGATCGTCGTCTTCGGCCAGGTCTACGACAACGACGCCGACAAGCCGCACACCGTCGATCTCAGCGCGACCGTGCACGCCGACGACGGCACGCAGTTGTTCGTGACGCGCGAGTCGCGCGACGGCCGCGAGATCGGCGCCGACCACGGCTACGCGTACATCGCGCGCATCCCGCTCCAGGACCTCGTGCCGGGCCGGTACGTGCTCACCGTGCAGGCGAAATCCCGGCTCGGCGGCGACCCGGCGACCAAAGAGATCGAGTTCACGATCAAGTAACCGATCCCTCCACGTAGATCGCCGCGACCGAGTGTTCGGAATCCGACACTCGGTCGTTGTTGTCGCCTTCTCGGCCGCAATTCGAGTGCGCTGAGTGAACAAATTCGCAGAGTCTGGTGTCTGACTAGCGACGGCCAGCGTCACTAGATCGTCCTAGGTACCGATCCATGACGCAGCCGTTGTCGCTCGAAAGCACGCAGGGTGTCTTCTGGCGTTTGATCGCAGGCCGGCAGGCACTGTCGATGACCGAAGTCGCACAGGCGCTGGGCCGTACTCCGTCTCAGCTGAGGCGAGCCCTCCGACACGATCTCGGCACCACCTTCCGGAAAGTGCGCGCGCAGTCGCGCGTTGCGTACGCGGTCCGCGCGATCGAACGCGGCGAGAAGATCGAAGCAGTCATCCGGGAAGTCGGCCTGCACAACCGGACGAGCTTCATCAAGCAGTGCCGGTTCTACACCGGCAAGAGTCCGCACAACTTCTTGCCCGCCCGCGTGAACGGCAAGAACGGCTCGTCATGAACGTCTGGCCGCGCCTCGCGCTGATCGTCGCGGCGGGCGTGCTGGCGTATTCGACGAGCCTGGCGGGACCGTTCATCCTCGACGACCAGAGCACCGTCGTCCAGAACGCGCAGATTCGCGATCTGAGGAACATCACGGCGGTGCTGACGCCGCCCGCCAGCACCCCGCTCGCGGGCCGGCCGCTCGTCAATCTCTCTCTCGCGATCAACTACGCGATCGGCGGCCTCGACGTCACGAGCTACCACGTCGTGAACATCGCGCTGCATCTCGTCTGCGCGTTGCTGATCTTCGGCATCGTCCGGCGAACCGCCGAGCGGCTGGGTGACGGGCAGGCGCCGCCGATCGGCGCGTCCGGTATGGCGCTGGCCGTCGCGCTCATCTGGACCGTCCACCCGCTCGCAAGCGAGGTCGTCAACTACACGACGCAACGCACCGAATCGATGATGGCCGCGTGCTTGCTGCTCACGATGTACGCGAGCATTCGCGCACTCGACGGCACGGCTCAGCGGTGGCCGGCGATCGCGGTGCTCGCCTGTCTGGCGGGCGCCGCCTGCGAAGAAACGATCATCGTCGCGCCCCTGCTCGTCGTGCTCTACGACCGCGTGTTCGCGTTCCGGTCCGTCGCCGAGGCTGTGCGGGTGCGCGGGCGCCTCTACGCCGGCCTCGCAAGCTCGTGGGTCGTGCTCGCCGCGCTCGTGGCGGCGCAGGCGCAGACGGCCTCCGCGGGGTTTGCTACCGCCAACATCTCGCCGTGGGCGTACCTGCTGAACCAGACGATGCTGATCCCGCACTACCTCCGGCTGGCGGTGTGGCCGGATTCGCTCGTCGTCTACTACGGCTGGCCGCGGGCGCTCACGCTGGGCGACGCGTGGCCCTACCCGGCGATCGTCGCCGGCCTGCTGGCGGCAACCATCGTCGCGCTTGTCCGCCGGCCGGTACTTGGCTTCCTGGGCGCGTGGGTGTTTCTGCTGTTGGCGCCGACGTCGAGCATCCTGCCGATCGCGACCGAAGTGGGCGCGGAGCGGCGCATGTATCTGCCGCTCGCCGCGATCATCGCGCTGGCGGTCGTCGGTGCCTTGTCTGCCTGGCGGCGTCTGACGGGCGCGACGGATCCGTCACCGGCGAAGGACAAGGACGCCGCGCCCTTGTGGAGGGCATGGTCGACGGTGGCGACCATCACCATGGTCGTCGTCACTGCGCTGCTGAGCACGATGACCATCGTGCGCGCGTCGGAGTACCGATCGGCGCTGACGCTCGCCGAAACGGCGCTGCAGCGCTGGCCGAACGCGAACGCGGAGTACCTGGTGGGCACGGAGCTCGCGTCAGCCGGCCGGCACGGCGAGGCCATTCGGCATCTGCGCGACGCCGTGCGCGGCTATCCGCCGGCGCGGCTCTCACTCGGGTCCGAGCTCGTCGCGACCGGCAAGATTGACGAGGCCCTCGCCGAGCTGCAGGCGTTCGTGATCGACGAGCCGCGCCTCGTTTCAACGCGATCGGCGCGGATCCTGATGGGCCGCGCGTTCGAGGCGAAGCGGGAGTGGCCGCGCGCCATCGAGCAGTTCCGCCTCATTCTCGCCACCGATCCGGACGACGCGCAGGCACACGGGCTGCTCGCGGATGCGCTGGCCGGCCAGCAGGCGTTCACGGAGGCCATTCCCCACTATCGCGAGTTCCTCGACGTGCACGCGACCGACGCCAACGCCTGGACCGGCCTGGCCATCGCGCTCGCCGCGAGCGGCAAACCGGCCGACGCGATCGCCGCGTTCCGAAACGCCGTCAACGCCGAGCCCGAGAACGGCCATTTCCGTCAGAATCTCGCGCGGTCGCTCCTCGAGCGCGGCGACATCGGCGGCGCGGCAGAACAGGCCGAGCAAGCCGCCGTCCTCGATCCCCGCGATCCCGGCGCCTACGAGCTCCTCGGCCGCGTGCTGGCCGAACAAGGCAAGATCGACGAGGCCCGCCGCCAGTTCGGCCGGTCGCTCGAGCTCGATCCGCGTTACGAGCCGGCGATCTACGGGCTGCGGGCGATTGGCAAGACGCCGCAGTGAGGCCGATTCTGCCGCATGTCCGGCTTGCCTCACCATGAAGGCAGGTGCATTCAATGGGTCGATGCAACGCCGCTTCAGGGAGGGTGGCGTATGCAACCATGGCGGATGAGTGGAAAGGCACGACGGGAGCTCTGGCGTCGGTATCG
>Ga0163163_10000049_pt1 | contig 130036 bp, 103 predicted proteins | sample S65metaG_FD_119766 | JGI IMG/M metagenome (GOLD analysis project Ga0163163, IMG submission 119766) | Switchgrass rhizosphere microbial communities from Kellogg Biological Station, Michigan, USA - S6-5 metaG | ecosystem: Host-associated > Plants > Roots > Rhizosphere > Soil | place: USA...
AGGTACTGACCACCGGAATCAAGGTTATCGACTTAATTTGTCCGTTCCTTAAAGGTGGCAAAGTCGGGGCGTTCGGCGGCGCAGGCGTAGGAAAAACGGTCGTCATCATGGAATTAATTAACAACATCGCGAAACTGCACGGCGGTATCTCGATGTTTGCAAGGGTTGGCGAACGCACGCGTGAAGGAAACGATCTTTATTATGAAATGGCCGAGGCCGACGTGATTGTTTGCGAGAAAGACGCAAAAGGTCATCTAAAGCGAGGGCCCAATGGACTGCCAATCTTAAAACCAGGTTCTCGGATAGGTTTGGTGTACGGTCAAATGAACGAGCCACCTGGAGCACGCCTGCGCGTCGCACTCTCGGCTCTCGCAGTTACGGAATATTTCCGCGATGAAAAAAACCAGGACGTGCTTTTGTTCATCGATAATATTTTCCGCTTTTCACAGGCGGGTTCTGAAGTGTCGGCTTTGCTGGGACGCACGCCAAGCGCCGTCGGTTATCAACCTACTCTGGCCGCCGAGATGGGGGACCTCCAGGAGCGTATTACCTCGACCAATAAAGGTTCCATCACATCTTTTCAGGCAATTTACGTCCCTGCCGATGATATTACCGATCCGGCACCGGCTACCACCTTCACACACCTCGATGCCACCATTGTGCTGGAGCGCGCTCTTACCGAGCTTGGCATCTACCCGGCCGTAGATCCGCTGGCTTCCACTTCACGCGCTTTAGCGCCTGAAATTGTTGGCAAGGACCACTACGAGGTTGCTCGTGGCGTCCAAACAGTGTTGCAACGTTACAAGGACCTTCAGGATATCATCGCCATCCTGGGTATGGATGAACTTTCTCCAGATGATAAGCAGACTGTATTTCGCGCGCGAAAAATTCAACGCTTTCTCAGCCAGCCATTCAGTGTGGCCGAGGTATTCACTGGCCGACCAGGCAAACAGGTTCCGGTCGCGGAAACAGTTCGTGGCTTCAAAGAAATTCTCGAGGGCAAGCATGATGAAGTACCGGAAGGTAACTTCTATATGAAAGGCGGCATCGAGGAAATCAAAGAATAGGTATTGAACAATGGCCAATACACTAAGACTGGAAATCGTCACCCCTGAGGCAAAAACCTACTCCGAAGACGTGGAAATGGTCACCCTGCCTGCTGTGGAAGGTGAAATGGGAATTTTCCCGCAGCACGTCCCATTGATGACTCAGATTGTTTCTGGTGAAGTGATTGTCCGAAAAGACGGGCGGGATTATTTTTTGGCAGTCGGTGAGGGGTTTGCCCAGATTACAGGTGAACGCGTTGCCATCATGACTGATATGGCAATCCGCGCGGAAAATGTCGATGCAGCCAGGGCCGAACAGGCCAGGCAACGGGCCGAAGCGCGTCTTGCCGAAAAACTGGATGCTGAGGAAACAGCTACGGTCAGCGCCTCCCTGGCACACTCTCTGGCTCAGCTAAAAGTAAAGCGTCGCCATCACGGGTAAAAAGCTCCAAGCAACAATGGCCCCCACCCTATCCTTCTAGAAGAGGAAAGCGGGAAGCTGGTCTATAAACGGCCACCCTACGGGTTTGACGTCCTCACCCATCCCGCCACCTGAGAGATGATTAAGACCCAGCTTGATGCCTGAAGATCCTGACTAACTTTCGATCACATTTATCTCCACAGGCTCGACGCTCACACCCAATTGTTCCAGCCATTTGATCGCGGCTTTTATGTCCGCGCGTTTTCCATCAATTTCCAGGCAAATAATGCCAATTTCATCCGTCACACTGGCCTGACGAATATTTGTCACCACGGGGAATTTCTGTCCGAGCTTCCAGATGAGTGGTTCGCGGATGAGCTTTGGAGGGTACATCAGCCACATGCGCCGTTGCTCTGGACTGCTGAGCTGCGTGCGTTTTTGCAAAGGCTTTGATTTAGATGCGCGTGGCACGATGGTGTGAAGCTATATTCCCGCAATTAAGCACCCAGCTAACTTTAGCTACTCATCCGCCAGCGATCGCTGGAATAATGCTGATTTCATCGCCATCTTTCAGCGGCGTTTGCTGATTTTTCAAAAATCGAATGTCTTCCTCATTGACATAGACGTTTACAAAACGCCTCACTTCGCCGTTATCATCGACCAATCGCTCTTTGATGCCTGGATATTTCGATTGCAGTTCGACGATAGCCTCACCAATGGTCGTTGCCATGATTTCGACAACCTCTTCATTGTTTGTGAGCTTTCGCAAGGGGGTTGGGATTCGGACGTTTTTGGCCATAGAATTACTTTCTACTTTAGTTCACTACAAACTTTCGACTCACCGGCTCGCGTGCTTTGATTGTATTTCTTCATTCGCGACCAAAGCCTCAAACTCGCGCAGGCTCGGTTTTATTTCCCGAGGGTGGCCCACATGACCATTTACGGCATCCATTGTCTTGAGGCCATTGCCAGTAATGCAAAGAACTGCTGAATCATTGGCAGGAATTGTTCCATCAGCAATCAGTTTCTTAGCCACACCAACGGTTACTCCACCGGCTGTTTCTGCAAAGATACCTTCGCGCTCGGCCAGCAAACAAATCCCCTCTCGAATCTCATCATCGGTGACATCCTCGGCAGAGCCGCCGGTTTCTTTCATTGCTTTGAGCGCGTAAAAGCCATCGGCCGGAGTGCCAATAGCCAGAGATTTTGCGATTGTGTTTGGCTTGACGGGTTTAAAAAAATCTAATCCCGCCTTTTGGGCTGTGGAAATCGGCGAACAACCCGTGGCCTGCGCGCCATGAATCTGAAATTCAGAGTCAGGAACCAAACCCAGCTTAATAAACTCCTGATAGCTTTTCTGAATCTTGGTCAAAAGCGAACCAGATGCCATGCAGACCACAGTATGTTTAGGCACCTTCCAGCCCAATTGTTCGATGATTTCGTAGCCCATGCTCTTGGAACCCTCCGCGTAGTACGGACGCATGTTAACGTTTACGAATGCCCAGCCGAACTTTCCGGCAATCTCAGCGCAGAGCCGATTCACTTCGTCGTAATGTCCCTTGATTCCAATGACATTGGCTCCATAAATCAGCGAGTTCAAAATCTTGCCTTGCTCGAGGTCCGTGGGGATGAACACGTAAGCCTTGAGCCCAGCCGAAGCTGCATTCGCTGCTACAGAATTGGCCAGGTTACCCGTCGAGGCGCATGCCACTGTGGTAAATCCCAATTCTTTGGCACGGCTCAGCGCAACACTTACAACACGGTCCTTGAATGAGAGGGTGGGATAATTGACTGTGTCGTTCTTAATCCATAACTCACGAATGCCCAGTGTTTTCGCCAAGCGGTCCGCTTTGACTAACGGCGTAAACCCGACCTGTAGTCCGACTGTTGGATCCTCTGCCACCGGCAGCAATTCCCGGTACCGCCACATGGCCTTGGGGCGACTTTCGATGGACGCTCGCGTGAGGGATTGTTTGATGCGATCATACTCGTAGACCACTTCTAATGGTCCGAAATCGAACTCGCAAACGTGCGTAGCAGTAAGGGGATACTCACGCCCACACTCGCGGCACTTTAATGCCCTCATGAAACCTGCATTTTTATCCATAATCGTTCACCACATCTTTCCGATACAACACCAGGTCTCTGCCAAAACAAAAGCCTCTTCTCGTTAGAGAAGAGGCTTAAAAAATAACTGTGCTCTTCTCATTTTTCCTCGGCAACGCCGAAGCTGGACTTGGCACCTGGTCACCCCGAAAGCATTCGGAGCCGGTTGCCGTGGTATCACAGGGCCAGTCCCTCAACCACTCTTCATGAGACCGTTGTATCAACGGATACGGATAGATTGATATAATCGCTGGAACCTGTCAACGGCTTTTTTTGGTTTATCGGGGGGAATGAGTTTCCCACAGAGTTCTAAATCGGGATGGTCCACATCGTGCAAATTCGGAGAGTCTCCGTCCCGGGCACAGCAACGTCGACCAATCGACCAGTGGGGTGAGCGGATTCGAAGGCACTTGTCCCTTAGGCAATTTGCTGTGCCCGAGACGGGCGCTCTCCAAATGACCGTCACTTTTAATGGACCCGGTTGATTCTTTAATCTTGCCTTTTTTGGCTATGACCGGAACATTGGAATTTCTTATATGTCATCTGAAGTTGCAGAATTGCCACTTTCGCACAAACTTTGGGCCTGGTTCGAGACGAACCGGAGACAAGCTGTTTGGGGAAGCGCCCTGGTCGTCGTGTTGGGACTAATCATTTGGTTCGTAGTCTGGCAGCAAGGAGAAAAAGAGGTTAATGCCAGCGAAGCTTTATCCAAAGTGAGTTCAACAGGCGCCACGATGCCCGGTGCCAAACCTGATGCGTCGGCTTATTTGAAGGTGGCTGCTGCCTACCCGAAATCGTCGGCCGGGGCCCGCGCCCTGCTGCTGGCTGCGGGGAGTTATTTTGTGGAAGGCAAATACCCGGAGGCTAAGATTCAGTTCGAACGCTTCGCGAGAGAACATCATGATAGCCCGTTTATGGGACAGGCATTGCTCGGGATAGCCGCCTCTCTTGATGCGCAGGGTAAGACAAATGAGGCGCTTACGGCTTACAAGGATTTGGTCGAACATCACCCTGGTGAAAATGTGGTTCCGCAAGCGAAATTTGCCCTGGCTCGAATATACGAAGCTCAAGGAAAAGTGGAATTGTCACGGACTCAATACGAAGATCTCAATCGCGCCGATGCCTATGGTTCTCTTGGCTCCGAGGCCGGCATGCGTTTGGAAGAATTACTCGCCCGAAACCCGCAGCTTCTCGAAAAGTCCAATACTACTACCAACACAGGGACCTTCAAACTTCAGAAGCCTTGATGAAGCTGACAATCATCGGGACCGGCTATGTTGGCCTGGTCACCGGAGCTTGCTTCGCGGAGGTTGGCCACCAGGTGGTTTGCGTTGATAACGACGCGGCCAAAGTAAAGATCCTGAAGGAAGGTGGGATTCCCATTTATGAACCTGGGCTGAAAGAGTTGGTCGAGCGCAATGTAGCGGAAGGAAGGCTGAGTTTCACTACAAGCACGGCCGAAGGCGTTGAAAAATCGGATGTCATTTTTATCGCTGTTCCGACCCCCCCGCTCGAAGACGGTTCCGTGGATCTAAGTTTTATTGAGAAAGTTGCCCGGGAGATCGCAAGCGCGATGGCTGGATACAAAATTGTCGTCGATAAAAGTACCGTTCCTGTTAAAACGGGCGATAAAGTTGCTGAAACTATAAAACGCTATTGCAAAACCCGAGTAGACTTTGATGTCATCAGCAACCCTGAATTCCTGCGCGAAGGTTTCGCTGTCGAGGATCTCATGAAACCGGATCGGATAGTCATTGGGGTGAGGTCTCAAAGGCCGGTCGCGGTCATGAAAGAAATTTTTGCTCCCTTCAACGCCCCCGTCATCGTCACCGATATTAACTCGGCCGAATTGATTAAGCATGCTTCTAATTCGTTTCTTGCGCTCAAGATTTCTTATATCAATGCAATCTCCGTGCTCTGCGAAGCTGCTGGGGCAAATGTGGAGGAGGTGGCTCTCGGCATGGGGATGGATGCGCGGATTGGGCGGCGCTTTCTCAATCCCTCTTTGGGTTTCGGCGGCAGTTGTTTCCCCAAGGACCTCAGCGCATTCATCAAAATCGCCGAGCAAGTGGGCTACGATTTCGGGTTGTTGAAAGAGGTCCAGAAAATTAACCGGGAACAGATGGAGCGGTTTGTTAAAAAAATTCTGGAAACGCTCTGGGTTCTCAAGGACAAACACATAGGCGTTCTCGGCCTGGCATTTAAACAAAACACCGATGATATTCGGATGTCGCCCGCGATCGACCTTTGCCAGCGTTTGCAAAAAGAAGGAGCCATCCTACGAGTGCATGATCCCAAAGCGATGCCAAAAGCCAGAGACGTGCTTTCAGGAGTCGCGTTCGTGGATGACATGAACGAAGTGGCCGAAGGCTGTGACGCCCTGGTGATTGCCACCGAATGGGATGAGTTCAAGAAACTGGATCTCGAACGAGCTCGCCGGGCTTTGAGCCATCCGATCATGTTTGATGGCCGCAACCTTTTTGACCCGGGAGAAATGGAACGTTTGGGGTTTATTTACAAAAGCATTGGACGTTGACGTCTACGCTTTGTAAGCAGATGCCATTACTGAACCATTCATGACCACTCTGCCGCTGCGCCAAAGCGTTCCTCATTAATCCATGGATCCAAGCACGCTAAAGGAGTCGATCGAAGTTGCAGCCGGTCTGGTATTCCGCAATGGCAAACTCTTGATTAGTCAACGCAAGGAAGACACCCATCTGGGGGGCTTATGGGAATTCCCGGGAGGCAAACGTGAACTGAACGAAACCTTCGAACAATGTTTGATCCGGGAACTGCGGGAAGAACTCGGCATTGAAGTGACCGTTGGGGAATTGCTTGAGAGTTCGACTCATGTCTATCCAGAAAAAACTGTGCACCTGAAGTTTTTTCGTTGTAATTGGCTACGAGTCGAGCCACAGGCTCTGAGCTGTTCGGCCTTTCGATGGGTCACTTATGGCGAACTGCCAAATTATTCATTCCCGGAGGCTGACACTTGCCTGCTGAAAAAGCTTTCGGTCGAGTCTAAACTCTGGCACGCGGAATAAGTCTTCTACGGTCCCAATTATGCGGCTCCAAAACGACAGTTGCCTAAAATCTCCAACGCTCGGAGGCCGGCGGCATTACGACTTTCGACTCCAATCTTCTGAAACACGCTTCCCATATGCTGCTTAACAGTTTTCTCGCTCATGCCCAGAATCGTGGCGACATCCCCGTTGCTTTTGCCTTGTGCCACCCACAACAGCACTTGCGCTTCTCGAGCAGTTAACCCCAACCCGCGCTGAAGGGGTTCGGCCGAACTGAAGTCCGGTTTGAAACCGGAGGATTCGGACGCGGCTTGATCGACCCGTTCCTCCAGCGCTTGAGCCCGCGCAAGCCTTGCGTGGACGGCCGCAAGCAGGTCTTCACGAATCACCGGCTTGGTGAGATAATCATCAGCACCAAAATTCATTCCGATACGAACATCATTTTTGTCCCCCTTTGCCGTAAGAAAAATGAAGGGCGTCGTGGCAAATTTTTTCTCTGCGCGCAACGCCTGCACCACGGCATAGCCGTCCATCTCGGGCATCATGACATCACAAACGACAAGGTCCGGGTTCTCCTTTCGGGCGCAGTCGAGACCCAAAGCGCCATTAGCGGCGGTCACGACCTCAAATCCCTCCATTTCCAACAACAAAGCGATGTTGCGCCGCATGGGCGTCTGGTCTTCTATGATAAGAATTTTCTTCGGTTTCATTGACGGAACGCGCAATTAAACCAGCATGACATGGAGTATGCCATCCGACAATAGCCGGATGCACCGGCGAATCACCATCCGACTAAAGTCCGATACGAGTGGTGGCGGTCCGAGTGTAATCTGAAAGGTGATGACGGACGATCAAGTCTATTTATTGCGAAAATCATTTCATCGAGTTGAGCAACAATCACGCGTGGCTGCTTTAGTCTTTTACCGCAGGCTTTTTGAACTCGATCCGAGAGTGCGTCCCTTGTTCAAAACGGATATTGAGGAACAATCTGGAAAGCTGATGGATATGCTGGGCCTTGTGTTAAGTCTAAGCGAACGTCCCGAACGTTTGCGGACAGAGCTCCGCGAGCTGGGAGCGCGTCACGTCGGTTACGGTGTGCGAAATGAACATTATGAAACTGTCGGTCGCGCACTGCTGGACATGTTTGCACAAGTGTTGGCTGAAGATTTTACCCCACCTATTCGCAGCGCGTGGACCGAGTTCTACAAGTTCATGGCCAATGCGATGAAAGAACCGGAGATTAACGAGAAGGAGTTGGGCGGGATAGCCGAGCGGTTGGCTGAATCCCAGGATCCTGCTGAGATTGCCCGACTAAAATCTGCTATGACCCGCGGGTTTCACGGTTCGAAGGAAACAGCCGCCAGTGAAGAGCTTTGATAAGCCAAGTCGTTTGACTCTTTAGGAACGATTGGTGAGAACGACCAGCCCATTCACGAGAAGAGCGGCAGGCGTACGATAAAAGCTGTTCCCTTGCCCTCCTGAGATTCAAAGTGGATGCTTCCCTGATGCATTTCGACGCAACGTTTCACTATGAGAAGGCCAAGTCCAGTGCCGGCAATTTGGGCAACATTGGCGCCTCGGTGAAAAGCTTCGAAGAGACGAGGTTGATCTTCCCGAGGGATTCCGATGCCCCGGTCGCTCACGCGGAATACTGCGTCATCCCTCTCACGTTCAATTTTGAATTCAACCACGCTCGATTCCGGAGAATATTTTATGGCATTGGACAGCAGATTCGAAAAAATGTGGCGCAGCAGCGATTCATCAGCTTTTGCTCCCGCGAAATCGCCCTGAATCGAAAAATGAACCGGGCATTTGTGGTTTGTAGCGGAATGGGTTTCATCGACCAGTTTGTGGCTGAACGCTTCGAGATCAAGGCCGGCAGGCCTCAGCGCCAGTTTGCGCGATTCAACCCGGCCCAGTAGAAGAACCTGTTCCATCAGGCCAGACATACGCAAGGTGGAGGAGTAAATATCATCCAACAGTTCTTTCAGTTTTTCCGGTGAAAGCCTCTCCAGGTAATTTCGCAACAATTCGACGGCACTCATCGTGATACCCAACGGTGTGCGAAATTCATGCGACACCAGAGATACGAACCGATTTTTTAATTCGCCTAATTCGCGTTCCGAAGCCAAGGCGTTCTTCAGCTCGTTTTGGGCCTTTTGCCGCTCTTCAACTTCACCGCTGAGTCGGAAATTCGCCGCGGCCAATTCGGATGTCCGTTCGCGCACCTTGCGCCTCAAAAGCAGGACCCAAAGGCCCCCAGCAGCGGCCAATCCAGAGCCCACGGCTAAAATCCTTCCCATCCCGGCATTGCTCCAAAAGGGTGATTGTCCCAGATAAAGCAAGTCTGAAGGTTGCCTCAAAAGAAGTTTGAATGTGTGACGCAAATTGCCCGGACCGGGTTGAACCAGACATATGCCATTCAGTTCGAGACGCGCGTTAAAAGGCAGGGAAGAGAGCACATTGGTTCGCTCTGTTTCTAAAGTGGCTTCGAAGACGGTTTCTCCTGTCTCCAGCACCAGCGCCTCCTCGATGCGAGCTCCGCGCGGGCGCCGTTCATGACTCAAGAGACGCCCGACAACCCGGATAAGATCCGCGTCATGCTTTCCGCTTGTCAAGTCTCGCTGTGAGACGTGCGTGGCTTCTGGAGAAGCACCCTTGGTGATCCGCCGGTATTCCACATCAAGCAATCTTGGAGCAAAGCTGGTTTCGGTTGGGGCTCCGACGAGTTCCACTCGATCGCCCGCCTGAAGCGACTCAGGCAGGAGTCGTGGAACCAGTTCCGTGGTAGGCATTCCGCGCGAGATCGGGTAAAAGAGGCGAGCCTGAATAGGGCCGAATTCCGTGCGCAGGAATAGAAGGTCATTGCCCACCACAGCCAGGACATCTCCAGAAATTTTCAAACGATCATCCGTAGCCACTCGTAAACGGCCTGCATCAGAAAGTCTGAGTAGAGGTTGATTAAAAACATTGGTCGCGCCGGGACGAAGAAAATGGAGCTGGTTTGTATCAGTAAGAGCGAGGTGAAAATCAAAAACCTGATTACGATCGTTGACATCCGTCCAGCAAATACCATCAATCAAAAGGCGAGCTTCGAGCCAATCCAGTGGCAAGCCACGCTGACTAAATTTCTCATAGCCATAGATGAACACGCTGAACCGCTCTCCCTCTGCGGCAACCGAGAGCGCAAGATTTGGTTTATCGCGGTTCATGTCGCGCACCACCCCTTCGATGCGTACCCACTGCCAGCAACCTTCCCCTGACTTCATACGCGCAACCGCAAGCTTGATCGGCGCTGGAATGGAAGCCTCGCCCAGCACACGCGCTTGAGCGCGCCCTACCATAGGCGCCTGGAGACCAGACTCGGTCCAGCCTTCCACCTCTGTCAGTTTTCCTTTGGTCAGTCCGCCCGGGTTATTGGTCAGGCTAATGAGAATGCAAGCAATGCCGTCGTGCAAAAACCCGAGCCCGTTCTGACTGATGGAAATAATGACACCTCTAATCCGTGTGGGATGCGGAAATTGGCGAGCGCGATAGGAACCGAGCTCCAAGACCTGTTGAACATTGGTTAGCAAAGTAATTTGTGAGGGGACTTGGACCTCAGCCGAAGTAATTTGACCTCTCAATGGGATCGAATAAATGAAGCAAGCAGTGAGAACAGTAAACGCCAACAAATGAATCCGACGCAACGAACAATCGCGCCTAATGCAGGATTGGCATGTCGGAAACATATTTGATCCTTATCCGACTCCGGTTCGTCGCGAAATTATTTTTAGCAAGATCTATCTGCCGCCGTCAGGAAATATCGGAGCGTGCCCGCCCCCGGCACAGCAACGTTCGACTACTGGTGCTTAGCGAGTTCGAACGCATTTGAGCTTTAGGCAAGTTGCTGTTTCTGGGACGGGCACTCTCCGTGACATGTAAGAACGTGGCAAATTCTTCCGCTTTTTATCCGCTCGAAAACAAAGCTGCGTTAAATTTTCCCGTAAAACTCCTCTACCGCCTGGCGAAAGCTATTTTCATTGATATTGATAATGCCCATTTCGCGCGAGGCATTCTCTTCAGAATCGCTGGCGTGGGCGGCATTGATCATAATGGTTTGGCCGAATTCACGGCGGATAGAGCCTGGCGGAGCTTTGGATGGATCGGTGGGACCAAGAACGTCCCGTATTTTGCGCACAGCCTCGACCCCCTCATAAACCAGGGCAATACATTTCTCCGAGCCCGGCTTGTGCAACTCGCCCATGGGACATTCTGACGGAGCTCGTCCCGACATGAACCGCACAATATTCTCGAATTGATGGTCGCCGAAAATCGGCCCGAGAATTTCACCGATGTTGTGCTCCTGGTCCGGCCCAACTTTGAATCCAAGTTCCTTTTCAATGGCTGCCTTGGCTTTGGCGGCAACGACATCCTTGAGCTTTGAACGAAGCGTTTCGCGAACCGGTCCGTAAAAATCAATCGCCTGGGCTACGCTCATCCGATGAACCTTAACCGCCACGATAAAGAGGCCGGTGCGTGAAAAGAAATCGATCATGTTCCCAGGTCGCCCTGTGGGGAACCGGAAGTTTTCAGGCTTAATCAGCACTAAAGTGCGTTGACCTTTCTCTCCTGGCTGGTAACCGATCACATTCTCGAGGACCCCGCCATCGGCCTCGGAATAACTGGCCCAGAGTTTCAGTTTGGCTCCAGCTTCATCGGCAGTAGGGGCGGCGAGAACCGCAGGCTCGAAGTAGCGGACCTGATCGTTCTCATCGATGATCAGGTCCCCGTACGTGTCGCGAATGGTTTCTCCGCCTCTCCGATCGGGACTGATATTGCCAATGACTGAGCGAGTCCTTCGAACCGCATCCTCGCCCTGGAATAGCAGCATCATGACTCGCCGGCGCCGTCCTGTCTTTGGGTCAGGCCCCAGGTTGTGTTGAATGTACTGATAAATCAGTTCTTGAATGCGCCGATCCTGAGGATCATTTGCGGAGATTGTAGCCTCGGCATACTTCTTCACCAGTTCCGGGCTGGGCGCAAACATCCGGGCGCCTGCCAACTCCATCCCCGTGCGAGTAATGAGCCTGGTCAGGATGCCGCCGGTGCGCGACTTATACAACGAATATGGCGTGATGATGACGTAGGCTAGCTGTTGAGCCATAAATTATTCGGTCGGCGTGGGCTTGGGCGGTTCGGCCGCTGGAGTATTTGCAGCGCCTTTTCCACCTAAAATCTTGAACATTACCGTTCCACAGGTGGGACATTTGCCTTTAATCGCCCGGCGCCCGTTCTTCATCGTTTCTTCAACACCATTGACTATCTCTTTCTTGGACTTGCATTTGACACAATATCCCTCGGGCATAGAAAAAAATGATGCCTCAGCGCTTCATGCGCTGAAGCAGAATCAAGAATAGCTTAGGGGTGGGCTTAGGGGACCGTCAACTGAGAAAGGGCTCAAGGGTTTCAGCATATGCAAGTAGCTATAAGTCAACTGGATATAAATTGAACCCTGTGCAGCCTTTCCCCAATCTTTTCGTGCCTCAGAACCTTTGCCAGTCCCAACACCTAACGTAGTTCAGACCGAAACTCGAACTTGCCTGAGAGCAGTTTTGAGGATTTTGCCCGTCGCGTTTCTGGGTAACGCAGGAACGATGATGACTTTCCTAGGCACTTTATAGTCAGCGAGCTTTTTGCGAACGAATTGTTGGACGGCTTTTTCTTCGAGGGAGGCTCCATCGTTTGCGGCTACAAATGCAATGGGCTGCTCGCCTCGACGAATATCAGGCTTTCCGATGACGGCAGCTTCCTTGACTCCCGGAAATTGATAGAGAATTTCTTCGATCTCACGAGGATAAACGTTGATCCCATTGACCAACAACATGTCCTTTTTCCGATCGGTGATGAAAAAGTAGCCGTCCACGTCACGATAACCGATGTCCCCAGTGAGCAACCACCCGTCTCGCATGACCTTTGCGGTTTCTTCCGGCTGGTTCCAATAGCCAAGCATGACGTTTCCGCCACGGACACACAACTCGCCGATTTGATCCGGTTCCAGGTGGCGACCCGTCTCGTCTTGTATGGTTACCTCCACGTTAGGAATTGGAAGACCAATCGAGCCAGGTTTGCGGGTCCCATTCAGGGGATTCTTGGTCACAACCGGGCTGGCTTCGCTCAAACCATATCCCTCAATTAAAGGTATGCCAAACTTAGCCTCAAAATCCTGAAGCACCTGCCCAGGCAATGGGGCGGAGCCACTTATGCATAAGCGCAAAGGGAGCGGGGGTTGAATAGGCGCCTGAACCATGCTGCGGTAAAATTGTGGTATCCCCGGCAGAAGCGTCGCCTCGTGGCTGAGTAACTCCTGAAGAGCGCTGCGAACCGGATTAATGGATTTTACCAGCACAATGGACCCGCCGACTAACAGCGGCAACAGCACCCCCACGGTCAGCATGTAGCTGTGGAAAAGGGGCAGCAGCACTGCGATGCGATCCTCCTCCACCGTACGCAACACAATGCGGCAACTTTCGACGTTATGGAGGAGATTGCCATGAGACAACATTGCTCCTTTCGGCCGGCCAGTGGTCCCGGAGGTATAAATCAGCACTGCCAAACGTGACTCTGTGATTTCTGCTTGATGTTCTTTGGAGTCTAAAACGGACTCACCTTTTGAAGAGGCCGAGGTCATTGCGACGGTTTGATACAGTTGCAGAGTTGGCCGGGCGGCTTTCAGAACGGGAAAATGAACTCCTATTTCCGAATCTGTAACAAGAACATCTATGCCAGCATCCCCCAAAATGTAATTAACTTCGTCTGGCTTTAAAAAATTGTTAATGGGAACAACAACAGCGCCGCAACGCAAGATGGCAAATAAGGAGGGAATGAATTCCGGACAATTCCTAAGCCATATTCCTACACGATCGCCTGATTTCAACTCGAACTGTTCCTGTAGCTCCAGACTAATTCGCTCGCTCCTGGCCCAAAGATCGCGATAGGTAAAATGGGTGTCGCCCCAGAACAGAGCATGTTTATCCGGGTGTTTGCTTACGGACGCGGCAAACGCGCCAACGAGGTTCATGATTCATCCATGGTATGACTCGGCCGAAATACAGGCAATCGAAAGCTGGCATCGTTCTGAACCAAGTTGCTGATGGCCCTAAAAACTCAAATACCAACTATTCCTCAAAAAATTGAGCCTTGGAAGACATTGAGCTTCAAAGTGATATTTTTTCAAAATATAATAGATCGGTGATTGATACGGAACAACGTCTTGCTTCTTTTCTGCCCGCGCTCAGGGCCGCGACCTGGGCGGCTGTGGATACCGAAGCCGACAGCCTTCATGCGTACCCGGAAAAGGTCTGTTTGATTCAAATCAGCACCGCGGCGGGCGATGAACTGATCGATCCATTGGCTGACATTAATCTTAACCCATTATTGGATGCTTTGTCAGGTCACGAACTAATCATGCACGGAGCAGATTACGACTTGCGATTGCTGGAAAAACATCACCGCTTTGTGCCCAGCACCATATTTGACACCATGCTGGCAGGCAGACTGCTAGGTCTGCCGCAATTCAGCCTGGGTAACCTGGTCGAGAAATATCTATCAGTGAAATTGGAAAAAGGTGCTCAGAAGGCCAACTGGGCATTACGTCCACTGACGGAGCGTATGGAACGCTATGCGCGGCATGATACACATTATCTTCGCCCATTGCAGGAAAGGTTGAAATCTGAGTTGGCTGAAAAGGGGCGCTTGTCGTGGCATCAGGAATCCTGTGCGCGCCAAATAGTGGATGCGACCAAGGAACGCCTTCCAAACCTGGATTCGATGTGGCGATTAAAGGGCAGTCATTTGCTGGATCGGCCTTCTCTGGCGGTGCTACGAGAAATCTGGCAATGGCGGGAAACGGAAGCTATACGCTCCAATCGCCCTCCCTATTTTATTATCAGCCATGAAGCGCTGGTTCAAGTGGCCGATGCGGCCACCGCTGCGCGTCCAGTAGAATCCGTTTTGCCCCGGCACCTCTCTGAACGCCGCCGTTGTGACCTGATGCAAGCGGTGGGGCGTGGTTTGGATGTATCGCCCGATAATCATCCCAAAATCCATCGCGTCCTAAGCCGGCGGCCCACGGAAACAGAGCACCATCGGTTCACAGAATTACAAAAGCGCCGTGACAAACAGGCAGCCGAGTTGGCTATCGATTGTACCCTGATCGCCAGCCGCGCTACCCTTTCGGATCTGGCGCATGATTGGGACAAATATGCGCCGGAGCTGATGAAGTGGCAGCGTCAATTACTGGTTGGATAACGGCAAGAAGACGCAAATCGAACGTGTGTGTTGTTGCTTTTGAGATCGTTGCGGTCCCATGTCGGGAACTCGACATGCTACTTAACTACCTCATACGAGAAGCCTTTGAGATATTCGGTCTCAGGGATCATGGGGATAATGGGATGATCCGGAGATTGAGTATAAGTTGCCACTCGCCTTAGAATTCTGCGGGCGTCATAAGCTGCCGAAAGAACTGTATCCTGGAAAAGCCCGGCATCCACATGATGCGAGCAACAGAACGTCGCTAACGTACCGCCCACCTTCAGCAGCTTAAGAGCTCGAAGATGAATTTCTTTGTAACCGCGAAGCGCATTTGGGACTGCAGCGCGGTTGCGTGTGAAGGAAGGCGGATCGAGCACAATGACATCCCATCTTGGCACAAGTTTCTCGTGTGGCTTTCTGGCAGTCTCGGCCTGAAGCCAATCAAAAACGTTCACAGCTTCGAATGAACATTTTTCAGCTAAACCATTCGCCGCAGCATTGCGTTTGGCCGCTGCAATCGCTTCTGCGCTCTGATCCAGCATACGAATGTGAACAGCACCCGCGCGCGCCGCATGCAGTCCAAACCCGCCGACAAAGCTGAAGCAATCCAGGACCTGCGCTCCGGCGGCGAGCCCCGCTACCAACTGGTAATTCAGTTGCTGATCGAGGTATAACCCGGTTTTATGACCGGCTCGCAGATCGGCTTCAAACTTTAGGCCATTCAAATTTACTGTTAGCGTTTCATCTTTCTCGACGCGCGTTTCGTTCCCGCTTTCCAATCCTTCAAATTTTCTTGTGGCCATGTCACTCCGCTCGATGATCATGCGAGGTGATAAAATCTTCTCCAAGGCCGCGGTGATCAGGTCTTTTCGCCGTTCCATCCCAAGAGACGAAATTTGAAGGACCAATACATTTTCGTATTTGTCGACAATTAGCCCGCTAAGAAAATCGCTTTCGGCATTGATCACGCGAAAGGAATCAGTTCCGGGGAGATGCTTTTTTCGAAAGTTCAGCGCCGACTGAATGCGGTCCTCAAAAAAAGTTTGTGTGGGCTCGAGCCGTTCGGTTGAAAGCAGGCGTACATTGATTTTTGATTTGGAATTGTAAAAACCCACCCCAAGGAACCGTTGGCGATGGTCCTTCACCTGCACCCAATCTCCATCGGCAGCCGGATGAGTTAGCCTGAGGACTGACCCGTGATAAACCCACGGATGTCCCGCGACGATGCGGTCGGCTTCGCCTGGCTTAAGGAGAACCGTTGGTAAAGAATTCATATTTGTGTAAAGCTTTCAAGGGCGAGGGCATGATTGAACAGAATATAGTTAAAAGCGACTCCAAACCCAGTTGGGGCTTACCACGATATCTATTTTGTCGCTTCCGAATAGCGTTCCGCGGGGACCGATTGATATTAGCGGCCTCTCCTGGTCCCTTGCGCTCGATCGCGCATCTCGGACTTTTGCTGCTGGTAGCACACTTTTCTTGCGGTTGCCGATCATTCCCGCCCCCAACGGCTGTTCCAGCGCCGGCAAAAAGGGGCCAGTTCATTCCTGACCCCTCGAGCAATGCAGTGCAAAAGGTGGTAATTCACATCCCCGCTGCAACACAGCATTTTGATTCGTGCCAAAAATTGAATCCCATATGGTGGTTGGGGAATGCCGACGAACCTGTGCCGCCGGATTGGTATCGTCCGGGCAAGACAGGCAGAAATGTCATGTGGTATTTGCGTAACCCATTTCACAATCTAAATTTTTTCGTCATCGGAATTTCGGACAAAACTTTCACGCGCGCTGGCCGGTTCCCCGCCAAGACGTTTAACCCTTGTGAAGGTTGGAACTGGTCTGTATGCAGATACTATCGTCTGCGTTTTCCTTTTATTTCTTACAGCAGAAACAGAGTCCGGGCGTACTTTGGCTGGAGAGCGGGTGGCGCTTTCGGTATCGAACTGAAACTGAATGCCCAAGAGCGATCCGCGACGCCTGCTCCTGAACCGAAATAGTGAATTGGTAGGGGGCGTCGCTCCGTGGGCGCCGATTTCATGCTCGATAAGTTTTTAGACCTTTGCGCGGCCAGGCGGCGCGCGCGGAGTGACGCACGCCCACCAACAACGCCGCGCTACTCGGTTGTCCTCTTGACGCAACCAGTGATTTCCTCAATTTTTGTCTCTACCGATGAACTTGAGTTACGCGCATGGAACTTCCGAGGTGCCGCTCATCGGCCAAACCATTGGCGCTGTCCTGGATCAGACTGCGGAAAAATTTGCAGACAATGAGGCCCTGGTTTCAGTCCTCGAAAATACCCGTTTCACCTATTCTGAATTGGTCGGTGAGGTCAACAAGGTTGCCAGAGGGCTGCTGGCGCTGAATATAAAAAAAGGAGACCGAGTTGGGGTCTGGTCAACAAATTGCGCGGCCTGGGTCCTGGCACAATTCGCCACCGCAAAAATTGGCGCCATCCTTGTTACCATCAATCCGGCATATCGAAGTTACGAACTTGAATTTGCCCTGCGCCAATCTGAATGCAATGTCCTAATCAGTGGCGAATCGTTTAAAGATGAGGATTACGCGCGAATTCTTCGCGAGTTAATTCCAGAACTGAATTCAGGGGACGCACGCCAGGAGCTGCGTTCGGCAAAACTTCCCCAACTTCGCCACGTCGTCTTTCTGGGACAATCCCATCAAAATGGAATGCTGCCATGGAGTAATCTGCTCTCCATGTCTGAAGAAATCCAAAGCGTTAAGCTGGAACAACGCCAAGCCGAGTTGGACTTCGACGATGTCATCAACATTCAATACACCTCGGGCACGACCGGTTTTCCAAAAGGGGCAATGCTCACCCACCATAATATCCTGAATAATGGCTTTTTTGTCGGAGAAAAGATGTGCCTGACTCACCGTGATCGTATTTGTATCCCAGTGCCATTTTATCACTGTTTTGGAATGGTTTTGGGGAACCTCGCGTGCGCTGCTCATGGAGCGACCATGGTTCTGCCGGCGCCGCACTTCAGCCCGGTGCATACTCTTGATGCCGTGTCGCGCGAGCGTTGCACCGTAATTTATGGCGTGCCCACCATGTTTATTTCCCAGTTGGATCATCCGCGCTTTGGCGAGTTTAATCTCTCAACACTCCGCACGGGAATTATGGCCGGCGCCCCCTGCCCTGTCGAAGTGATGAAACGCGTCATTTCAAGAATGCATTGTGCCGGAATTACCATTGCTTGCGGTATGACTGAAACATCCCCGGTTTGCAATATGACCGAACTGGATGATCCCATCGAACTGCGCTGCAGCACGGTCGGCAAAGTGATGCCGCACCAGGAACAAAAGATCGTCGATCCGCTCACAGGCCGCACATTGCCACGCGGACAACCGGGTGAGCTTTGCTATCGCGGTCACAATGTCATGCGGGGGTATTACAACAACCCAGAAGCGACTCGAGAAACCATCGATGCCGCGGGCTGGCTCCATGGCGGGGACATGGCCGTCATGGATGAAAACGGTTACGTCCAGATTACGGGAAGATTAAAGGACATGATTGCGCGAGGAGGCGAAAAGATTTTCCCGCGAGAGGTCGAGGAATTTTTATTTACCCATCCCAAGATTGCAGAGGCTTACGTCATCGGAGTGCCCGACTCCTACTACGGAGAACAAGTCATGGTTTGGGTGAAATTGAAGGAAGGTCAGGCGATGAGCGACCAAGAGCTGCAATCCTTTTGCCATGGAAAGATCATGGAATACAAAATTCCGTGCCATGTGAAATTTGTGGACGATTTCCCTAAAACCGTAACGGGCAAGGTGCAAAAATTTCGCATGAGAGAGATCAGTATGGCCGAGCTCGGTTTGTCACAAACTTAGAAAAGAGCGGCAGAGGACAAAGGGAGATAGCCTCCATTGAGCCGAGATGGATCCCTAGGGGCGGATCGATGGCGCGCGCCTCCGGTTCTCGGTTCGTCAGACTGTGTGCTTGTGCATGGCCATGGACTTCCAAGTTAGTGAATCGATTATTGCGAAGACGAGATTTCGCGACAACGTGATGGTATCGCCACCTGCTCACTCAATGCTTAATCCAATCAGGAAGGGTGAAGAGTTTTTCATGGTGGAGATGTAATCGAGGGTCGTTATAGTGGCGTCGGGCCGAGGATTTTCGAATGTGGTTTTGTAAATTCGGAGCGATCCCGGCTGAGGACCACCATATTTTTTCAGAGCCGGGTTGGTGCCAGTCCATGCCTTAAGGACTGATGGACTCTCTGGCTCCAATTGACTTCAAAGTGAACGGACCCGATAGAATCGAGCAACTTGACCAGAGTCGGGATCACAAACTGTAATTGTGGAGGTTTCGCTGACCGGACTGATCTTTGTTAGAACCTGCCATGAACTGGAGGTTAACGAATCGCGATACTCGACAGTGTACGACTGGCCAGGCTTGGCATCAAAATGCAAAAGAATGCGGCCGGACGTTGGCTGGGAGAAACTACTCAGAGCGAGTTCGGCGGGAAACGCCAGGGTTAATCGGTAGAATCTTTGGGGTGAATTCACCTCATCAATGATTTCAACCAGTGTTGTTATGGGCGCGGCGCTGATGTTCGTCAGCGTTTGCCACCCAGTCGGAGGAAAAGAGTCAGTCCCTTCCAGCGTGTAAGAGAGTCCGGCCTCGGCATAGAAGTAAAGTTTGACTTGATCACCATCCCGCTCAATTTTTTCGAATTTTGTCAGAGGTAATCCTTCCACTCGCTCGATGGTCAACGGATCGCCCGAGGCCACGGTCATATCGAATTTGGCACTTGCTTCTCCACCGGCCGAGTCAATTGCGGTCACGGTTATTGCGGCTGTTCCAGTTTGGTTGTGGGCGGGCAGAACGGTCAAAATCCTATTACTACCAGCACCGCCAAACAGAAGCCCTCGCTCCGGGATAAGTGTCGGGTCAGATGAACTACCCAGGAGAATCAACTCGGATGCAGGAGTTTCATTATCGCTGACGGTAATTGATATCGGTAGTGCCGGTCTGTTCTCGAGCGTGAACTGTGGACCAATAGGTGAAATCACCGGTAAATCATTCGTTGCCACAATTACGAAGGATTTCGGGCGGTTGGTGAAATGCACCGTTGCTTCGCCGGAAGCCAGTTGAGCAACGTTGGTTGCTGGCCCGGCAGCGCTTAACTTCATACCTATACTAAGAGTAGTTTCGGTTCCTGCCGCCAGCGTGCCTAAATCAAAAATAACAAGATCCTTGTCTCGAATGCTCCTCCCCTGGCTGGTTTGCGCAGAAAGCAGTGTGGCAGTGGCGGGAATCCAATTCGTGAGAAAAACCGAATGAGCGGCATTGCCGCCATGATTAGTAATCGTGAGCGAGATAGTTAGCTCCTTCTCCACATGAATGAAATTAGTGTTGGCTGAAAGCTCAAAGGAGAGACCTGCTGCTGAAAGCGCGCTTAGAGTATTTGAGCCAATGGTTGCCACCTCTGAGAGCGTCGATGGAGCAGCCACCGTTTTCACGGAATGTTCTGATTGTGGTTTCGCAGCAGCAATTGGTGGGGCATCAGCGGAAGTCGATGAAGGCTGTAACGCTTCATTTGACGTGCCAAAGTTCGTTGCGCTAGCTGGCTTGACCTGCTGCGCGACTGCTGGAGCATTATTATTATTAAGAAGAGTAGCAACCGCTCGCCCTCTTGCGATTGTGGCGTTCATTGCATCCGAAAGGTTTACAAAAAACACGGCGGCAGGTCCGGTTAAAGCCTCTCCGAACACAGGCACCGCAATAAGTTGCCGAGTCATGCCGGGAACAAAAGTGAGCGTATCGGCCACCGGAACAAACTCAGCTCCCGAGGAGGCCGTTCCGCCCACGGTCTCATAATCTACAGTAATCGCTCGACCACTGACTCCGGAGGCATTCACAGTAAAAACCGCATTGGTTGTTCCGGTCCCATCATCAATCAGAACAGCGTCCGTAATAGAAAGCGCCGGTGATGGATCATCGTTTACAATGGTCCCTATAGCATAGCTTTTGGACAGGACTCCGTGGACTGCGTTTGTCAGCATGAGCCAGAAGGTCTTATCGGCTTCGTTCCGGGTGTTTCCATTTACGCTGACCAAAACTTCCACATTCGTAGCACCTGGAGGAAACACGGCCACGCCGAAAGCCGAGGAGTAATCCGAACCCGAATGCGCGGTGATATCACGTGTTGCATAATCCACCATCACCGTATTTCTGCTGGCTTGGGATAGCAGGAGGTGAAAAATGAGGTTGGTCGTTCCCGTATTGCCTTCGACAACTGCGGCGTTGGGAACAAAAATGGACGGCAGGCTCTGAGAAAAAGCAGTCGGCTGGAGCAACGCGAACAGAAACGCCAAAATGCAGAAGCGGAATAGCGGAAGGGCAGATGGGACACACCGCCCTACTTTGCATTCGTTTCTTAAAGTCAAAAGATGCGTCGAGGCTTGCAAGCAAATGATCTTTTACAGCAAATGTTCCGGATCTGGCAAATCGTTTTCGGCTTAAAGAGAAGGCAAATTCCTGAATGGCGCGGAGCAAGATTGGGAGTATGAGTAGGCTGAGTGCCTGGAGAGTGAGCTTAGCGGATTTGAATTGGAGAAAATCGTCCTCTTTTCCTTTCCTCCTGGAAACCGATGTAAGCTCAGAGCTTCGAACTCGAACTACCCTTTATGGCGCAGCCCGAAAAAGCAACAAAGAGATGCAAAACCTAAAATTGCAAATGTTCCAGGTTCAGGCACAACATTGTAAGAGCCAAAATGAGTTTGCAAGAATGGAGTCCAACGCTGCACACCCGCATCATTGCTGGTCATACCTTCGGAATCGCTGGTGTTGAAGCCGTAAGCAAAAAGGTTGTGGCTGTTATAGGGGGTAGAATCCGCAAGAGTAGATTCAGGAAAATATTGCAGGTTATAATCCCTGCTAAAGGGGCTTGCGGTAAAGGCAGTAGAAGCCTGGTCCGCCGAGGCAAGATGTTCGAACCCAACCGGACTTCCAAAAATCGAACTCTCGTTCGAAAAGGAGCTCTCCGCACTAGCCGCAGTTAGAATAATCAGGTGGGAAACTACTAGAACAGAGAACAACTTCATCTTCGCGGCCTTGCGGAACTCAGTTTGCACTATAATGGTTAAGAGAGAAAAGTAAAGAAGAAAGGCTGATTAATTTTTCAACTACAATCGAGCGAGTGGGTCGGGACGCCCGCCGTTTGTGAGAAATAAGACCACCTTAACTTGGCGATTGTCCAACTTCGCAGCAATGAATAGGCTCACTTAAACCATGTCTTTCCAAGATCGATTCGAGGTTTTGAAGACAACCGAGCAAACGTACGAAAGGCTTCTTATATTCTATGTTCCCACATCTACACCTTTTCATGACACGTTTTCTGACGATGTCCATTTTGGGAATTGCGGCACATTTGATCGCTGCTCAATCGACTGTACTTTCCGGCGGGGTCGCTAAAATCAATTTAACGCCTCCGATGGAAATGAAGGCCGCGCTAGGCGGGTATGGTGAGCGCGAAAGCAGGCCGGCGATTGGTGTTCATGACGCAGTTTGGGCTAAAGCGTTGCTGCTTGCCAGGGGCGAACAAAAGTTCGTCATTATCACGGCGGATGTTTTAGGTTTCCCGCCTAAATTCAAAGCTGCGGTCATCGAGCGCCTGGCGTCGGAGGGTTGGGATGGAAATCGTATTATGCTTCTACCGAGCCATTCTCATACCAGTTTTGACTTGATGGCCCTGCATCCCGGCAATGTGTTTGAGAACCGACGCGTAGGAGTTTTTCATAAAGAACTTTTCGAACACACCGCCAACCAACTCGCGCAAGTCGTGCGGGCTGCTGGGAAAAATGTCGTGCCGATCATCGCGGGCTCAAGCACGGTCTCCGTTCCGGACCGCAATCGAAATCGACGTCGAGGTCTCACGACCCACGATACATCCCTGACTGTTACGCGAATTGATGTTTCCAGCGGAAACCCCCTCGCGGTGCTGGTCAACTGGACGGCTCACCCCACTTTTATGGACGAAAACGACATGCTCTTTTCCGGTGATTGGCCAGGACATCTCCAACGCACAGTAGAAGCGCTGGTTGGCCACGGCGTCATCACCATGTACTATAATGGTGCCGAAGGTGATCAATCTCCTGTTCCGCCGCCAGATTGCTCAAGCCATTGGGAACGCGCGGAACGTTATGGTCGTGAGATGGGCATCCTTTCCTGGCGGGCCTGGGAAAAGATGAAACCGCATGAAATAAAAGAGTTCAGTTATCATACAGAAGCCATTGAGCTTCCAAAACGACAATGGCATCCAGATTTCATGAAAACCGGCGGAGCGGAGTACGGTTTAGATGAGGCGAAAATGCAAGGTTTTATTGAGCAACTGAATCCGACGCGAACGCATTGTACCTGCCTTCGGTTGGGGGACCTCGAGATCCTGGGAGTCCCTGGCGAAATGGCTACTCAACTAGGGATGGATATCAAAACAAAGGCGCGTCAGTTTAGCGGCGCTGAGTGTGTGACGATTGGGGGGTTGGCCGATGAATGGGTCAGCTACATTTTGTCGGCCGACGAATACCGAAAGGGAGGGTACGAGGCCAGCATGAGTTTCTACGGGGAGACCCTGGGGAACACGCTAGTTGAAGGCATCCTGCGTTGTGCTAAAACGATGCAATAGTGTGAACTTTGTATTTGGTCTATTTTTCCCTCCTTGAGGATCGAATTTCGTCGCGGAGATTTAAGTAATGGGATGGAAACAAAAAGTAAGCGGTGGTCTTTTAGCGGGAATCGGTTTCATGCTCTCGCCTTTGTCCTGGTGGAATGACCTTGTAGTCAACCTTCCGCTGGCGTTGGCTTTTGCCTGGGTTGTTAGCTTCGGTCATAAACCGCTATTTGAGCCTGCGCTCGTCGTTGGTTATTGGCTCACGAATGTGCTGGGCCTTGTGTTGATGCACAAAGGCACCCGAAAGATTGTGTCCGAACAGGCCCGCAAATACACCTGGCAGAACCTGGTTATGGATCTTGGAATCTCTCTGGCCTACACGGGGCTTATTCTGTTGCTTCTGAAGTTCGGCATTCTAAAGCCGCTGAAAAGCTATTTTCACACTGAGTAAATGGAAATGACGAATGAGGAATGACGAATGACGAAAGAAGCCCCAATGACGAAACCCAAAAACCGGTAGCGAACGGTGATACCGCTCAGCCTTATTTCGGACTTCGGCCTTCGGATTTCGGATTTGTTTGTCATTCGTCATTCGTCCTTCGTCCTTTCCAACCGTTCCTCAACCCAAAAACGCCGCATGCACCGCCCGCATCGCCGCCTCCCCCTTGGAGAGCTCAATAATGACCGAAATTTTAATTTCACTGGTGGAAATCATTTCAATGTTGACCCCTTCCTGCGCGAGCGTATCGAACATCTTGCCTGCCACACCGGTGTGACTTTTCATTCCCACCCCGACCAGGGATAACTTCCCAATCGAATCCGTCGAAATGACGTCCCCAAAACCGATCTCCTCTCTTAACCGGTCGATCACTTTCTGGGCTTTGAGCAAATCCGGTTTGTCCACGGTAAATGAAATATCGGTAGCGGGCTTGCCGCGTCCATGGCTGATGTTTTGCACGATCATGTCCACGTTCACGTTGGCGTCGCCAATTGCTTTGAATATGCGGGCAGCGACGCCCGGTTTATCCGGCACTGCTACCAAAGTGACTTTTGCCTGATTTTTATCGAGTGAGACGCCTCTCACGACAATATCTTCCATGCTGCTGGTTTCTTCTTTCACAATAGTTCCTGGGTTTTCATTTAAACTGGAGCGCACCTCGAACACGACACCAAATTTTTTGGCAAATTCGACTGAACGCGACTGCATGACTTTGGCGCCAAGACTGGCCAGTTCGAGCATTTCATCGTAAGAAATTTCGTTAAGTTTTTTTGCTTTGGGCACAATACGCGGGTCCGCCGTATAAACCCCGTCCACATCCGTATAAATCTGGCAAAGATCCGCTTTGAGCGCTGCTGCCAGCGCAATGGCGGTGAGGTCGGAACCCCCGCGGCCAAGCGTGGTGACCTGCCCCTCGAGCGTCTGACCCTGGAAACCGGCAACAATCACAACATTCCCGGCATCGAGCAGCTCATGAATTTTTTTCGGAGTGATATTCTGAATCTTGGCTTTGGTATGAACCCCGTCCGTGACAATACCGGCTTGGGCGCCAGTTAACGAGACGGCCTCGAGTCCAAGGTTGTGGAGTGCGATGGCAGTCAACGCAATGGTAGTTTGCTCGCCGGTCGCCAATAACATGTCCATTTCACGTTCATTCGGCAAAGGCATGATCTCCTTGGCTAGCTTAATGAGATTATCCGTGACGCCGCTCATGGCGGAAACCACAACTACGATTTGATCACCTTTGGCCCGGTATTTGGCGACACGCGCAGCCACGTTCTTGATTCGTTCGGTGTTGCCGACCGATGTGCCGCCATATTTTTGAACGATTAATGACACTGTTTTCAGGGGTTGCGTTTGCTTCAGTTATTCAAAATTCTCGACGCGGATCATCACAGGCGATCCCTTGACCACCGACAATCCGCCAATTTGCTTGAGCGCTTTTGTTACTGCCCCGTTGGGCGCGTCATGGAGCATGAATATCAACGGCACGCTCTGTCCTTCATGCCCTTCCGGCTGAATCACCGATGAGATGCCGATTTTAGACGCTGCAAAAACCTTGGCAATTTTGGCCAGTGTTCCAGGCACATCCACTACATTCAATCGAACAAAATAGCGCGCGACCGCTTCGTCAATTGGAATGACCGCGCCATCGCGTTCGTGCGGCACAAAGGGTGGGACCCGGTGTTTGTTACCAAATTTCAAATCCAGCGCTGCATCCGCCAGGTCGCTTAACACCGCGCTGGCGGTGGCATCTTTCCCGGCTCCACGACCATAGAACAAGGTGTCACCGACTACGTCGCCCCGGACGAACACCGCATTAAACACATGATTCACACTGGCCAACACATGGCTATTGGGGACAAGCGTGGGATAAACCGAGACTTGCACTCGCGAGGTGGCTCGTTTCCCTTTCTTATTTTTGCCTTCGCCCTTTTTGATAATTCCCAAAAGTTTAATGGTGTAACCGAGCTGCTGGGCAAATTGAATATCGAGAGCGGTAATATGCCGGATACCTTCGACATAGATCTCGCTCGGGTTGACCCAGAATCCGTGTGCCAACGAGGCGAGGATTCCAATTTTATGCAAGGCATCGTGACCATCAATATCCAAAGAGGGCTCTGCCTCAGCGTAACCTTGCGTCTGGGCATCTTTCAGCACTGCGTCAAAGGACGCTGATTCCAGCTTCATCCGCGTGAGGATGTAATTACAGGTTCCGTTTACAATGCCGTAGAGATGAGTGATGCGATTGCCGACAAAACCTTCGCGCAATGATTTGATGATGGGAATTCCGCCGCAAACACTCGCTTCGTAGTAGAGATTGGCTCCGTGTTCCCGCGCCGTGGCAAATAACTCCTCGCCATGGGCCGAAATCAATGCCTTATTCGCAGTAATGACAGGTTTTCCCAGCCTTAACGCAGTCAAAATGACCGTTCGCGCTAAAGTAATTCCACCGGCTAACTCAGCAACAATGTGCACCTCAGGGTCGTTAATGACCTTGTGCCAATCGGTAGTCAGGAAAGATTCAGGAATTGGATAGGGACGAGGTTCATCAAAGGCTTTTACCGCGATCTGGCGCAACTTCACCCTGACCCCAATGCGGGAAGCGATAAGGTCCCCGTTAAGCTGCAACGCATGAAATACGCCGCTGCCGACGGTGCCACCACCTACCATTCCCAGATTTACCTGCTGCATATTGGCCGCAGAGCTTGCAGATATTCCCTGCAGCGGACAATCCAATTCTTACTTTGCACCGTGATTAGTCCTGCAGGTACCAAAACGAGTGCAGGACGTTATTGGCACGGTCAATTGCCCAGAGTTTCTTGAAAGAGACCCACTCGACATGGCCATCCAGCAGCGTGACGTTGGCACCCCGGTCATGAACTGTGGGGCGGGCATAACTGTAGGCGTACTCAGGTTGGTTGCCGCAGGCGTCGAAAACTCCGTCACCATCCGAGTCCCTTGTGAACCGATACGCGGGGTCACCCGGGGAATAAAGATAGAATGCGACACAATCCATGAAGAGCATCGCATCGGCTGGTTTCTTGATGCGCGATGCCTTCACCGGTGGACTGTCCGCGCCGGTAAGAGTTTTGCCCCCGTAAAAGAACGGGGCTGCCAGAGGACTGAGGCTGTTGTTTCCCAAGGCAAAATTTGCGCCAATCCAACAATTCCAAATGTTAAATTGTTCAGTTGTCAGCGTGCAATGAGGTGGCGGCCCAACATTACCTGCCGGGCACTTAAGAACGCTATACATATAATCGGTGCCATCGACCGCGCCCCAGCCATAGTTGTTGTTTTGTCGGCTGAGGAATGGCGAAAGCTTGTTATACCAGAATGGCATAGTGCCGGTGGGTGGGTAATCGTCGCAAAACAGAGGAATCTTATCTTCGTATTCTCCCAAATACATAAAATTGGCCAAACCCCACTGTCGCATATTGCTCATACACTGGATCCTTTTGGCCTTTTGCTTCGCCTTACCCAACGCCGGCAACAGCAACGATGCCAGAATGGCAATAATCGCAATCACAACGAGCAACTCGATCAGGGTGAAGCCGAACGGCCTGGACCAGAAACAAAGAGCGCACCATTTTTTGGGCGCTGGATTTGTGAGCTGAACTCTGCTCATCAGATTTTCGGTTTGTTGTAAGGATTAAAGCACCACAGCTAAAGCCGTCAAGCCGCTCGCGGATTGAAAGTATTATGGACTACTGCGGCACGACACCGCTTTGGCTTCACCGCGTGTGGACACTAGAAGCTCGTATTATTGAAGCCAAAGCGTCTCGTGACGCCGCAACCCATAATTTTCTTCAGGTCGGCTCTAACTTCGTTTCATTTCCGAGGCCAGTGGCACGATCCATGCGACCACGCGCCAACAGAAAATTATGCGGACACTACTACGCCATATTCCAACGGGGCGATATTTTCAGTCGCTCGAAAAATGGACTGCAAAACCTCAAAAGGCTCATGATTTTAGATTTGGCGCGCGAGCGCTGAAGTTCGTGGCTGCGACAGGCTTTCGCGACATGGAACTCGTCCTCACCCTGGAAACGCCCATTAAATCCACGTAATTCCAATTTTGGGGCATTGTCTCAAACTCGCACTAACAAAACACGACACACTTATGGCAACAGCAGCGGAAATCCTGGGACTGAATCGCACATTCAAAATTGCGGCACGATGGGCCAAACACCTGGAATGGCTCTCGGCTGAACGAGACCGGCTCCTGGCGCGCGACTGTAAGGCGCCGGAAACCTCCATGGCGAAAATGGATGATCCCGGCGATGCGGCGGCGGAAGAATCTCAGCGCTGCCTCGCATTGGTATCCGCCAGCGCAACCCAAGCCAGTATCGTTGATGTCCTTGAAGCCATCCGCCGTATCGAACGCGGCACCTATGGCATCTGCGAAATGACCGGTCAGCCAATCGAGGCGGAACGACTTCGAGCGATTCCCTGGGCGCGGTATTCCATCGAGGGCCAGCAAGAGGCAGAAAAGGCTGGATTCGGTCGCAGACACGCCTTGCCCACCTTGCAGTCGCTCACGGAAACAGCCGCCAACGAAGACGAAAACAGCTCGGACGAAGAAAAAGAAAAAGATGAAGGCGATGGTCAAAGAGTGACGATGGGTTAAGTTGGTCCGAAACAAATCGCGCTCCAGGAAGTAAGAGCCCTCCAGGCACCGTACTTCAAATCGTCCTCCTCCTCCTTCTCGTCCTCGTCCTCGATTGGGTTCATGGTCCCAATGCATGCGCAAAAGCAAAAGCAGGCTCTCTCTTCATAAACCGCTGGGAGCGCCGGCAGGGATGCCGGCGTTCCCAGGTCACGTGGTTCATGGCGCCAATGCCTCGCAAAGTGAAAGAGGCTTCCCCCCGCGAACCAGCTTCAAATTCCTTGTTGCAACTAAGTCTCAATTAGTCTAACTTGGCCGGGCAGTGAAAAAACCGGCAAATCAATTCGTCCTTTTGGAAGGCCACTGTGGCAGACCAAAGCTTTGTCCTCTGAGCGGGGTTAAAGCTGGACAGGTTGTTTGCATCAAGGAACTCGCTGCTGCCCCGGATGTCAAAGAACGGCTGCGAGAATTGGGCTTTTGCGAGGAGCAAAAAATAAAGCTGCTGAGCTCGAGTTCGTCCTATATTTGCCAGGTTTGTAATGCGCGGCTGGGAATCAGCCAAAAACTGGCTGATTCCATTCTGGTCGAAGCTGTCGTGGCTGCCTAATCGGTTTGGACTGTAATGCCTGGTGCCATACAACCGTTGACTTCTGTCCCCCTTGGCGCAAGCGCCACGGTAGCCGAAATAAAACTTCCGCCCGAAACCCGCCCTCGGCTTATGGAAATGGGCTTGCTGGTTGGGACCTCTGTTGAACTGGTTCGGTTTGCTCCTTTGGGCGACCCGGTAGAGATTAAGGTACGGGGGTATAATCTAACCCTGCGCAAACACGAAGCCGAACAAATCTGGGTCCAACGTGACCCTTGAGTTGTGACACGTGACAGTCTGCCTTCTTCAGATATCTCCTTGAGCGCCGAGGGTTCCGGGAATACATCTCCAGGCGCTAGCATCACTTCCAGTCAGGATGCCCGACATTCGCCTTCCCCATCCTCCAATCCCCGACGCGCCGCTTCTCCAGACTTTATTGTCCTTACTGGCAATCCCAATTGCGGCAAGACCACACTGTTCAACGCACTCACTGGATTGCGCGCAAAGGTGGGCAACTATGCGGGGGTTACAGTCGAGCGCAAAGAGGGCCGCCTGCTGGGCGCCCCCACGGATCTGAACTTGCGTGTCCTTGATCTGCCAGGCACGTACAGCTTGAGTCCCCAATCGCTTGACGAGCAAATCTCACGCGACGTTTTGCTCAATCGACTGCCGGAGTTGCCTGCCCCTGCCCTGCTTGTGGTCGTCGTGGATGCTTCCAATCTTCAACGCAATCTGTATTACGCGACACAAGCGATCGAGTTGGGATATCCCACCCTTATCGCGCTCAATATGGTGGATGTGGCCGAGAGCAATGGCCAGCGTATCGACTCCAAAAGGTTGGGCGCCGAACTCGGCGTTCCGGTATTGCCGATCATTGCCAGTACTGGTCAGGGTGTTCCAGAGTTGCGCGCACAAATCGTGGCTTCGATGCGCAATCGTTCGCAAATTGAACCGCGACAATTCTGTGAAATGCCGCTTCCCTTCAAGGCAGAGGTGGATCGGATCGCTTTATTGTTAGCCAAAGAATTCGATGAACTCCGCCCACGAGCCGCCGCAGAAGCCCTTTTGATTCTTGGGAATCAAAAGGCATTTGCTTCGAGCCTGGACCATTATTCCGCTGGTATCCAGCAAGCGGTAACGGCAGCACGCCAGCGCCTGGAAAGAGAAGGCATTGATTGGAGCGCGGTTTCCATCGAAGGCCGTTATCTGACTGTCTCTGCCATTCAACGGCTGGTCACCACCGAGGAAACCGATCCCGGTGAATCCTTTAGTGACCATTTGGACCGTATTCTTACCCATAAAGTTTGGGGCACACTGATCTTTGTCGGGATCATGACTTTGATGTTCCAAAGCATTTTCACCTTTGCGCGTCTGCCGATGGATGCTTTGCAATCGGCGGTCGATTGGCTGGGGAACAACGTGGGAAAACTCATTCCGCCGGGCGATCTGAATAGTCTGCTTGTCGATGGTGTAATAGCAGGGGTTGGGGCAGTCATTGTTTTCTTGCCTCAGATACTGTTGCTTTTTCTCTTCATCGGATTCCTCGAGGATACCGGTTACATGGCTCGGGCCGCGTTTCTCATTGACCGGCTAATGAGCAAGGTCGGACTCCACGGCAAAAGTTTCATTCCCATGCTGAGTTCATTTGCGTGCGCCATTCCTGGCATCATGGCTACGCGCACTATCGAAAGCCCAAAAGATCGATTGGCAACGATCCTGGTAGCACCGCTGATGAGTTGCTCGGCTCGCTTGCCCGTTTATACTCTCCTTATCGCGGCCTGCATTCCAAACGTGACTGTGCTTGGATTCTTGAAACTGTCCGGTCTGACAATGCTTGCGATGTATCTGCTAGGACTATCGGTGGCTCTGTTCATGGCGTGGCTTTTCAAAAAAACACTTCTCAAAGCTGGAACGCCATTGCTCATCATGGAGCTTCCGCCCTATAAGCGTCCTCTCCTGCGGGTGGTGGTGCGGCATATGTGGGAGCGCTCGAGGCTTTTTCTGCGTCGGGCGGGGACAATCATTTTAGGCATTAACATCCTCCTTTGGTTCCTTGCGACATATCCACGCAGCGCTGGTGTCGAACAGGAATTCGCTTCCCGACGCGCTGCGCTTGGCCAGATGGATGAGGCCGCGCGAAAGTCGCAAGCTGCGCAACGCGCTGTGTTGGATAACGAAGAAGCCGGCGCCAGGCTGCGCCACAGTTTTGCAGGCCGACTGGGGCACTTGATCGAGCCGGCGATTGCTCCATTGGGCTTTGACTGGAAAATGGGCATAGGCATCATCGCATCCTTCGCCGCACGCGAGGTCTTCGTCAGCACAATGTCCACGATTTATAATGTGGGAAAAAGTAATGACTCTGAATCTGGCGTGAGCAATTTGGCAAAAACCCTTCGGGACGAAAAAAGGCCGGATGGTTCCACTATATACACGCCATTAACCGCCATTACTTTAATGGTTTTTTATGTCTTTGCCTTACAGTGCGTCAGCACTGTAGCCATCGTCAGGCGAGAGACAAACTCTTGGAAATGGCCTATCTTTCAGTGGCTTTATATGGGGGCTTTGGCTTGGGGCATGGCCTTCATCGTTTATCGTGCGGGCCATTTTTTCGGTTGGAGCTGAACCGAAATCGCCAGCACAGCGGCCGTTGTTAAAAAAATGATGCGGCACGAGAAATCGATAACCATTTGGACGATCGGACATTCCACTCGAACCATTGATGAATTTATAGCCCTGCTGAACCAGTGTTCCATCCGCACTTTGGCGGATGTGCGCATGTTTCCAGGATCGCGGAGATATCCGCAATTCAATAAGGACCAGCTTTCAAAATCCCTCGACCAATCGAAGATAGATTATGCCCATTTGCCCGAATTGGGTGGCCGCCGGCGCGCACATGCTGATTCTCCAAATACCGCGTGGCGAAACGAGGCATTCCGCGGTTACGCCGATCATATGATGACCATGGAATTTAAGGATGGGATCGCTCGATTGCTGCAGTTGGCCGAGTGCAACCGCACGGCAATCATGTGCGCCGAGGCGCTTTGGTGGCAATGCCATCGTGCGCTCATCGCTGATTTTTTAAAAGCAAAGTCGATTAACGTGGTTCACATCCTGGGAAAAGATAAGACACAAGACCATCCGTTCACCTCAGCAGCCCGAATAATCGATGGCCGGCTTTGCTACGCGAAGGAAGACTCGCCTGAGTTGCCGCTTTGATTCATGCCGAAGCACATAAAACCCATTGCATGCAGGACCGCCGCCTGCGAACATCAATATATGACTTGTGATATGCGGCTGGGTCTGATTGCGCTGTTGCTTACTCATTCAATTTCATTCTCCTACGCCGACGAACTAACCACGAAGGGTCGTGCCATACTTGAGAAGAACCAGGATAGCGTTGTAACCGTGCAAGTTGTTCTTAAAACCACATCCTCACGCTCCGGTTCCCAGGAAACGAAACAGGACATTTCTGGCACAGTGGTGGATCCGTCAGGATTGACCGTGCTGGCGCTCTCGGCTTGTGATCCAAATGAGATGCTCCAGCGAATTATGGGGGATGATTTCTCCAAGTACAATGTCCAATCAGAAGTAACCGACCTAAGGATATTACTCGAGGACGGCACGGATATCCCCTCAGAGATTGTTCTGCGGGACAAGGATTTCGATCTAGCTTTCATTCGGCCTAAGACAAAGCCAGCCAGTTCAATGGCAGCTATTGATCTGACCAAGTCTTCACAAGCTCAGGTTTTGGACCAGGTCCTGGCCCTCTCCCGTCTTAACAGCGCCGCCGGACGGGCCTGCGCAGCTTCAGCCGAGCGAATCAGCGCGGTGATCAAAAGACCTCGCCGCTTCTATATCCCGGAAACAAGCCCAACGACAACCACTCCCGGCTGCCCCGCTTTTTCACTCGACGGCAATATTATCGGCGTGTTCGTCACACGTGCGATTTCACTGAAGGGTGGCGGAGCGCGCAATATGCGAAACAGCGTGACGGCAATTATCCTGCCTGCTGAGGATATCCTGAAAGCCGCGAAACAAGCCCCCGAGGCAAAGCCCGAAGGTGAGAAAAAGCCCGCGGCCGAGGAAAGCAAACCCAAGTAATCTGCGAGGAAAGATCGGAGCAAGAATTTGTTCTGAAAACCCTTGCGCCACTCTCGTTCGCTGCTAAAGTCCGTGCTGCTTTTTCTCCACATCCCGTGGGTTTTGCTCGAACAAACATTATTCGAACGTGAAGATTTTCAGCGGCTCCTCGAACAGGCCTTTAGCAGAGGCAATTTGCACCTACATTGGCATCGAGCTAGGCAAATCCACCATCAAACCGTTTCCAGACGGCGAGACCTTTGTCAAAATCGAAGAAAACGTCCGTGGCGAAGATGTTTTCCTGATTCAATCTACCTCACCGCCAACCAACCATCACTTAATGGAGATGTTCATCATGATGGATGCGTTGCGTCGGGCCAGCGCGGCGCGCATCACCGCAGTCCTGCCTTTTTACGGTTATGCCCGGCAGGATCGCAAAGATCAGCCCCGGGTGCCAATCACTGCTAAATTAGTGGCCAACCTCCTCGTCGCCGCGGGAGCGAGTCGGATTTTGACCATGGACCTGCACGCTCAGCAGATCCAGGGCTTCTTCGATATTCCCGTGGACCATCTCTACGCGGCGCCGGTCATGTATGAATACTTGAAAAGCAAGCACTTGAAGGATTTGGTTGTCGTAAGTCCTGATGTGGGGGGCCTCAAGATGGCCTACGCCTATTCACAAACCCTCGACAGCAGCCTGGCCATCGTGGCGAAACGACGAAAAAATGCCACCGAAGTGGAATCCATGGCCGTGATTGGCGAAATCCGACGAAAAAACGTGCTTTTGGTCGATGACCTGACTGAAACCGCAGGCACACTGACCATGGCGGCAGCCTTGCTCAAACGTAAAGGCGCCAAAAAGATAATCGCCTGCGTCTCCCACGCTATTCTGAATGAAATTGGGGTGGAACGTTTGCGAAAATCCACTATTGACGAATTGATTACAACTGATACTGTTTTGCGCCCTGAAATTACAGGGGTAAAAATCAGCACCCTGTCGGTTGCGGGACTTTTGGGCGAAGCCATCAAACGAATTCATAGCAACTCGTCTGTTACTTCGCTGTTTGAATTCAAAGGCGGCCGCACAAGCTGATCGAGCTTAAAGAGTTAGTTAAGTCGGCAATCACCAACTGAGTTAGAAAATGAAATCTGTAGCATTGAATGCATTTCCGCGGAGCCTGGGACGGCGTCCTGGAGCAAAACGCTTGCGAGCGGCCGGTCGTATCCCTGCAATTATTTATGGTCGTCAAGCCCAGCCGCAGAAACTTGAGGTGATTGCCAAGGAGATGGAGAACCTTATCCATCATTCCCTTTCCGAAAACCTGCTAGTCGATCTTGAGGTTAAAGAAGACGCACGGCCAAAACGCCTGGCGCTGGTGCAGGAAGTACAGCACCACGCTCTGAGCGGACAGGTCTTGCATGTGGATTTCCACGAAGTGGCAGAGGACGAAAAAGTCACCGTAAATGTGCCGGTGGAAACGGTGGGAGAGGCCGAAGGTGTCAAGAATGCAGGTGGCGTTCTCGAACATGTTCTATTCAAAATTCGGGTGCGTGGTTTGCCCAAAGATTTGCCCGAGATCATCACGGTTGATGTTACCCATCTAAGTATCGGCCAATCGATTCATTTAGGCGAAATCAAGGCGCCTTCCGGGGTCGAGATCATTGGAGATAAACAGATTTCAGTCATCTCGGTCGCCGCGCCGCGCACCGAGGAAGAAGAGGCAGCCGAAGCGGCAGAAGCTGCTGCAGCAAGCGCTGGCGATGTCGAAATGATCAAAGAGAAAAAGGAAGAAGGCGAAGAAGGTGCAACTGCGAAAGGCGCGCCTGCCGCCAAGGGTGCTGCCCCAGCCAAAGGAGCGGACAAAGCAGCACCTGCAAAACCAGGCGAAAAGGCCCCGGAGAAAGGCGCCGAAAAGAAAGGCGAAAAGCCCGCCGAAAAGAAGAAGTAGTTTGGACGGCTGCTCCGGGGTGGGCAGACCGGTGGAATCGTCCCGCCGATGGAGAATTTGTATCTTATCGTGGGATTGGGCAACCCGGGTGCAGAATACGCGCGTACCCGCCACAATGCTGGTTTTCAAGTGGTGGAACGGTTGGCCCGAAGATCCCACGCCCGGTGGTCATACGAGAAAAAGTTCAATGCGCAAGTGGCTCGTTGGAACAAGGATGATCACAATGTGTTATTGTGTCAGCCCCAGACTTATATGAATTCCAGCGGTGAAGCAATCGCCGCAATGCTTTCGTACTATCAAGCAAGCATTAACCGATTGCTGGTTGTGGTGGATGATGCAGATTTGCCCTTAGGGGAATTGCGGCTGCGACCCGGCGGTAGCAGCGGCGGCCATCATGGCCTTGAGTCCATCGAGCAACATTTGGCAACTCGGGAGTATGCGCGTCTTCGGGTCGGGATTGGGCGACAAGATGAGGCCAGAGAAATCACTGGCCACGTGCTGAGTCGATTTAATTCGACGGAAGCCGCGATAATTGATAAAGTTTTGACCTTTGCCGCAGACCAGGCAGAATGTTGGCTGACGGCGGGAATACAAAAGGCGATGAGCCAATACAACGGCCCGGTTAGCGGCGCCACAACTGAAGGAAAAGAGAAGTGAAACGATACGAAGGCCTGTTCATTCTTGAAACGGCAGCCAAAGAAGAAGGTCTCAAGGAGACCATCGACAAACTCTCCGCGGACATTACGGCAGTCGGCGGCAAAGTGGAAACCGTTCAGAAGATGGACAGGAAGAATTTCGCGCGAGTGGCCAACAAAAAGCATAATGCTGGTCACTACGTAAACATTATTTTCGAAACTGAACCCAAAGCTTTGGATTCATTGAAGCACCGTTTATCGATGAATGGCGAAGTGTTCCGAGTCTTGTTCACTAACGCGCCTGCGCCACAACCAGCACCCGTTTAATCCGGGCACATCCCTATGGCAAATTTTAATCGAGTTATACTAGCCGGTAATTTGACCCGGGACCCGGAGCTCAAATATACTCCCAAAGGTTCGGCTGTAGCTCGTATTGGAATGGCCATTAACAGGACCTGGAAAAGTGAAAGTGGTGAACAAAAAGAAGAAGTCACCTTTGTTGAAGTCGAAGCCTGGGGCCGCCAGGCCGAAGTGATCGCTCAGTACGTAAAGAAGGGCCGTCCTCTCTTAGTGGAAGGCCGTCTTAAGCTCGACCAGTGGGAAGACAAGAATACACATCAAAAACAGAGTAAATTGAAAGTGGTGCTCGAAACCTTTTCCTTTTTAGATTCCAACCGCGGGGATTCGGGAAGCGAACCTGCGCGACGGCCTGCCGCAGTTGCTGCACCTGCAATGGCGGCGTCTGATGGTCCTCCTGAAACTGCGTCGCCTCCTGAAGAGGACGATGTGCCTTTTTGATCAGGCCGGTTTCATTCCCTTTTAAGCCTTAGCAACTCGCAACTATACTCTTTCAAATGCCAAAAACCGAAGTCATCTTAACACATAATATTGTTGGCCTGGGTGGAGAATCCGACCACGTGAAAGTCGCGGCTGGCTATGCGCGCAATTATTTATTCCCGCAACATCTTGCCATTCCGGTTACAGCGGCCAATAAACGCCGGATTGAAGCGTTGATGCAGCGCCGCGCCGAGCGCGAATCTCACGAACTCAACACGATGACGGAGTTGTCCAAGAGCCTTTCCAAACTGGTCTGCGTTGTCACTGTTAAGACGGGTGAGGACGGTAAGATGTTTGGCTCGGTTACCAACGGCATGATTGCGGACCAACTTAAGACGCAATTCGACGTATCGCTCGATAAGCGTAAGATTCATTTTGAGCATCCTATCCGAGCGCTGGGTGAGCATGAAGTTGAACTTCATTTGCACCCGAATGTTACTTCTACGCTGAAGGTCCGGGTCGAGAGCACCACACCGCCCCCTGCCCCGGCTGACACGACTCCTGGGGAACGCAAGGAAGAGCAGCGCACCGAAAAACGCGGCAGACGCCCCGAATCTCACGCTCCCGAAACAACTGCGGGAGAGAAGAAGGAACGAGTGCCCCGGACGGAAAAATCTGCCGGCGAAAGACCTCGCAGACAGGAACGGCCTGCAAAAGCCGCTCCCGAAGGACGCAAGTCCTAAGTTGTATCTCGAGTGTCGCGAAGCGTCTGGAGCGCGCCGTTTTCCGGCCCTTTGGATTGGCCTTGGTAAAAGATCTTAACTGACGGACGAAGTGAAAGCGCCGGAAAACGGCGCACTCCGAACGCTTCGCGAGGTCGGTGGCCATCTGCCAACTCTGCAATCTCACGTCTGCCTGCTCTTAACGTGTTCAGGTCTTTTTGAATTCTGCTACCAACCCATTCAACGAAGCCTTGGCATCACCGAAAAGCATTCTGCAGTTCTCCTTATAGAACAGATGGTTTTCGATTCCGGCAAATCCCGGAGCCATCGAACGCTTTAGAACGATCACCGTTTTGGCTCGATCCACTTCGATGATCGGCATGCCGTAGATAGGGCTGCTCTGCTGTTCTTTGGCGGCGGGGTTTACCACATCGTTTGCGCCAATCACCATGCAAACATCCACTGTATCCATGATCCCGTTGACTGCTTCCATTTCGGAGAGCTGGTCGTAGGGCACGTTCGCTTCCGCCAGCAACACGTTCATATGCCCTGGCATTCGGCCCGCCACCGGATGTATCCCATACCGTACCTCCGTGCCGTTCTTTTCAAGTAAATCGGTCAATTCACGCACCGCATGCTGTGCCTGGGCCACAGCCATCCCATAACCTGGTACAACAACGAGAGATCGTGCCGCTTCAAAAATTGAATATGCTTCTTCCGTTGATATGGGTTTTACTTCGCCTTCGACTTTCTGATCACTTTTCGGCTTTACCGCGCCAAAAGCGCCGAAAAGAACGTTCGTGAAACTCCGATTCATGGCCCGACACATGATGATGGAAAGGATCAGCCCGGAAGAGCCGTCCAGCGCGCCGGCAGTAATAAGCAACTTATTATCCAACACGAACCCCATGGCTACCGCCGAGAGTCCGGCGTAGGAGTTCAGCAGGGAAATCACGGTTGGCATGTCTGCCCCGCCGATCGGCAAAATCAATAAAACGCCAAAGAACAGCGACAAAACGATGATCATCGGAAAAAGCCATTGCCATGTCGGGTGAACCACCAGAATTCCGCAGCAAATCATCGCCAGGCCGAGCAAGGAAAGATTTAAAACGTTTTGGTTGCGATAAATGATCGGTCTCGTTGGAATAATCTCTTGCAGCTTTCCTGCGGCCATGAGGCTGCCGGTAAAAGTAACGCAGCCCAGAAGCACTTCCGCACCAATCGCAATGACTCGGAACGGTGTTAACTCCCCTCCTCCTTCACTTACCCAAAGAAAATATTTTGCTGTCCCGACCAGTCCGGCAGCCAATCCACCGAAACAATGGGAGAGCGCCGTTCTTTGCGGAACCGCCGTCAAAGGAACCCGAGAAAGTGGGATGCCAATCGCAGTGCCGATAATCACAGCCACCGCAATATGGCTAAAATGAATCAAGCCCGGCATCGCCAGCGTGCCACCCACCGCCAGAAGCATCGCGATAACGCCCGAGAAAACACCACGCCGGGCCGTTTCCGGCTTATTCATCCATTTCAGCGAAAAGATGAAGAGCGCAGTCGAAACCAAGTACGTGAGTGAAACCACGTGACTCACTTGGCTTTCATCTCCTCTTTCTTTCGAAACATTTTCAACATGCGATCGGTGATCAAAAAGCCGCTTACGATATTCGTCACTGAGGCTACAACAGCCACCAAGCCCATCCAATGAATAGCGGTTGGATGCTCCGGTCCGGCCACAATAATCGCGCCAACGACGGCAATGGCGGAAATCGCATTGGTCAAGGACATCAGCGGGGTATGCAATAGGCGGGAAACGCGCCGGATCACATCCAGTCCCACGAATGTTGCGAGCATGAAGACAAAGAGCGCCGAGATGAAATCGAAGGAGACCTCACCACCTGCTGCTGAAGCGGAGGTTTCGGCAACCGAGGCATTGGAGATGATTGGGAAGCTCCAAATCCCAAGCACCAAGCTCCAGGGAAACACCAAGTTCCAGGAGCCAATTTTGTTCCTTAACATTAGCCTTGCCGAAGAAGCAAGAGCCCGGGATCTCTGGCCCGCTGAGATAATCAAATCGGTTTCTCTCATGACTTTGGTTTCAATTTCGGGTTGCAGATCTCTCCTGCATGGGTGACCAAACAACCTTGGACGATTTCATCTTCAGGTTTCAAGACGAACCGTTTTTGTTCTTTGTCCCAAAACTCTTCAATAAAATTCGTCAGATTTGTGGAATACACCTGGCTGGCATGAACCGGGACTTGTCCGGGCAAATTGACCAACCCCACGATCTTCACCCCGTTCCGCTCAACTACTTTCCCCAATTCCCCACCTTCCACATTGCCGCCGCTCTCGATTGCCAGATCCACAATGACACTGCCTGGCTTCATTGCCGCTACCATTTCCTTTGTGACAATAACCGGCGCGCGACGGCCAAAAACCAGTGCAGTCGTAATGACAACATCAGATTCGGCGCAGACTTTCTTCATTCCTTCACGCTGTTTTTGAAGTTGTTCCTCCGATAGAGGTTTGGCGTACCCTTCTTTGGTCTGCCCAATCTCCCCGATGTCAATCTTGACGAACCGCGCCCCAAGCGAGCGCACCTGTTCCTCCACTACCGGGCGGGTGTCAAAAGCATCTACTCGCGCGCCCAACCGTTTGGCCGTAGCAATGGCCTGTAACCCAGCGACTCCCGCTCCGATGACAAACACGCGCCCTGGGCTGATGGTGCCGGCCGCAGTCATCATCATGGGAAAAATCTTGCTCGAGTGGCTCGCACCAAGAATGACAGCCACATAGCCTGCCAGGTTCGCTTGCGAAGTAAGCGCATCCATCTTCTGCGCGCGAGTTATCCGTGGCAACATTTCCAGACTGAAAGCGCTGATGCGGCTGGCCGCGAGTTTGGCTACCAATTCCGTTTCCTTAAATGGGTCCAAAAAACTGATTTGGATCGCGCCCGCTTTCATCCAGGCGACCTCTTCTACCGACGGTTTTCGTACCCGGAGGACAATATCTGAACTCTCGAGCAACTTTTGCCGACCCTCAATGAACCTGACGCCTGCTGACGTAAAAGCATCGTCTGGAAAACCGCTGCCCCCCATTGCGCCCATCTCGATTTGAACCGTGGCTCCAAGCGCGAGGAGCCTGGTTGCATTCGCCGGGATCATCGCGGCGCGTGTTTCACCCGCATCGGCTTCTTTAGGTACTCCGATTATCATCCAGTTTACTTTAGGGTTGCCAGAGAAGTACCGAAGCTAGCTTGAACATTCAAGCTTTCCCGAAGGTTGATTCGACGCAAACGATGCACGATACACTACCGAACAGAGTCGTCGAGTAACCTTCCGCTGTTGTGCTATGAACCCTGCTTCGCATTGCATCAATCGCAAGTGTCATCAAGCCTTTCTTCCTGGCAAGGAGAAACCCCGTTGACTCTATTCCCCCAAATGACCGCCGAAGAATGTTAGCCCTGGTAAGACAGCGCCGGCTCGCAGTTTGTAACTTTGGTAGACTTTGCTCAGTCCCGCGCATCCAAAACGCCGCCGCCGATCACCACTCCCTTGTCTCTTGCATTTTGGACAATTTGCAATAGTGCCTTTTTGAGGAGGTTGCCGAAAGGAAGCCTTATTTCGTTCCTATCATTTCGCGTTACTATTAACTCATACTGGCCATTACTGAGACGCTGTAGGTCGAGAGAAGCGAGGGTTCTGAAATCAATGTGTGTCTCCTTTGGCGCAAACCAGAATCCGATCCGAAGATCAAACGAATTGGGTCTCACCAACAGACGATGATTCATTCCGGTTGGAGCAAAAAGCAAGCTGACCACTGCTACTAGCGCAAGAACGACCGCCGCCATTCGAAACAGGAACGCTCTACTACGCATCCAATATAGAACTGCCAAAGTCCCGGCGACCACTCCCAGAACGCCACATGCAATACACATCAACCACGGGTTCGAAGCTAGATAGAGGTTTCCCTCTGGCTGTTTAATCACCGAAACTCTTAACGATGAGGACTGTAATCCGACAAAAACTACGATGAGGGTAACCAGACCAGCTCCCACGACCTGCCTGATTCGCGGGTTAGCTGGAAAACCCTGACCTGTTCTGTTTGGTTCGGAATTTTCGGGATTGGTCATTCTGGAACTCCTGCTGCGTTCCTTTCTCTAAAGGAGAGCGCATGCGGATAGCTTTCCCCTAATAAAAAGTTCGAGTCAAGTTTTCAGTTTATTCAGTTCACTGCAACGTCCAGTGCGATTAGATCTCGTTGCCACCGTGGCGGGCCTCCGATCGCGTTTGAATGCAAGCCGTCATCCGAAGCCCTGGTAGACGAGCAGGAGCGACTCAATCTGAGAATTTGATTCCAGCCTTCTGCACCTCTTGGTACGGCATGAGCCATATCAACGATTCGTCGTGCAGGTCCACTACTTGAATACGGTTGCCGAATGGATCACGAAAATCGCAACGGAATCCCGGAATTAATTTCAGTCCGTATTTCTTCGTGATCTTCTCGCGCACTTCGGCAAGCTGCACTTCGTCGCGAACCATGATGCCGAAGTGGCGCATTCGGTCCGGTTTCATTTCCTCGACCTCAAACATCGCTAGAAACTGATGCTCGCCAAGTTTGAAGAACGCATCGCCTTCTCCTTCATCAAGTTTTTGCAGATTGAAGACGTCTTGATAGAAGGCGACCGCCTTCGCTACATCATCCACCTCGATGGCGAGATGATTGCACCCATACACTTGCACGCTCATACTTATTGTCGAAACATTAATAATGAATGGCTTATGAAACAAACTAGAAAACAATCAACCGCTACATCTTCCGAACAACACACATCTGAAGCGGAGAGCTTCATCAAGGCTTTCCGAGGAGTTCGCTATCAAGTCAAGGACGTCAGTCGGTCAATAGACTTCTACACGCGTCGGCTTGGCTTCAAGGTCGATCAACAGCATTTGCCGGCGTTCGCCCAGGTTTCAGTCGGGAATCTCCAACTGATTCTCAGCGGGCCGGGCGCTTCTGGTTCGCGGCCGATGCCTGACGGTCACCACCAGGAGCCAGGTGGATGGAATCGAATCGTCCTTCAGGTGGCCCATCTTCAAGACCGGATCGAGGTTCTAAAGAAAGCAGGTCTCCGTTTTCGCAATGAACTGGAGGTAGGACCCGGCGGCAAACAAATCCAATTGGAAGATCCGGACGGAAATCCGATTGAGCTTTTCGAACCTGCTCACTCCTCATGATACGAGACGAAATTTGTGGCGTTATCGTAGCGTAATTTCACAATTCTAGGATCTTTTTATTTTTACAAAAACACGGATTCGCGCTGATTTTGAGACTTAATGGAAGCTCATTGAATATTAATGGTTAGCCACTACTTTACTTGCTATGAAGACACCAGTCTTTTCAGTCCTGCGGACCACACAGACCACCAGTGAGGCGGACCTGCTTATCGCAGCCATGCGTATTGCTGGCCTCCATCCATTGGATTTGGATACGACCTCCCACTATTCCTTCGCCGGATTGAATATTTCGTATCCTGTCGAGATTCCCACCGAGGAGTTGGATGTGGCACGAGAGTTTTTGCGCTCGTATGATTCGTCAGCCTATGTGGCCCAGGAACCAAGCTGCTAGACAGGGAATGATTATTAGCGGTGGTTTTTGCGCAACCGCCGAACGTGCGCTACTTGTTCGTAGGATTCGTTTGGCGCAGAACTTCCGTAAGTGTCGGCAGATTCAGAAAGTCGATCACTTCCGCGATCGCCTTTTTCACTCCAGGGTCTTCGGTCTGCGCAGCTTCCTCGAGCAGAGCGGGAATGGCCTCTCTGTTACCCGACTGGCTGATGATGTCGAAGACCGCCTGCCGGATCTCCTGGTCAGGATTTCTCACTTCTGAAACGACGGTCTCCAAAGAAGCACGGTCCGTTTTGCTCGCGAGTACTCGCAATTCGGCGATACGAGCGGCCACGTAGGCCTCGTGCTCTTCCTCCCGGGCATCAGCGTCCCGTTCTTTTGTCTGGGGGTTGGCCTTCTTCACCCGACCGTTTACTACAGGCTGAGTCGGTGGCCACGCCGTCTGTTTAGTGGGATTAAGTTCCCTTCGCGCTTGCGGTTCCATAGTCTGAACTCCTTCGCCGGAGGCTGTCGCGCGCGGTTCAGTGGTGAAGATCCCCTTGACCTTAGGCGAGATGAGAATCAAGGCGAACAACATGAGCGCCCCACCTCCGATCAAACTTAGTCTAAATCCAGGTTGCATAGAATGTCTTCAATATCAGCGTGAGACGTCCTTGGCAGGAGGGGACACAAACGGGAAGGAAGCCCTGCCTTGGAGAGCAATTAAGGCATAGGAAACCGCGTCAGCCCATTTGCCGTTTTACCGTTTGAATCGGTTCATTGGGCCACAGCTTTCACGTCAGTGCCCTCAATCTGGACGGTGCCGAACAGGGCCACCGGCACCACGCCAGTGAGATAGTTGACTTGATACGCACCACTGCCCGAGGCGTCCACCTTGCCCGTGTGAACGACAGCCACGGGTTCACCCTCGTATTTCCCGGTTTTCACCTGCGTGGTTCCGAAACCCATAACCTTGAAATGAACCTGGGTCAAATTCATCTCAAAAGCGATCACATCATAACTCAATCCTTTGGTTTTGAGCGGGTTCTTGTTGATCTTGGTTTCCTCAATACTGGCGAGAACCTCAGCGGTAAAATACTGCGTCACATCCGTATCAAACTTCTCGCCTTCGAACTTATCGCGAATCACAACTTTTGGCGTCAGATCTTGAGGTGTCGTGCTGATGAGCAACAGCTTGGCATTGCTTGAAAAAATGATGTTTACCTCTTTCTCAATCAGGTTGATGAGGTCTTTGTTCGTTATGCTTACCTTACCTGCATGGCGGAAGAAGGCACTCGAGGTCTCCGTTGGGCTCATCTGATAGTACCCCGTGAGCTTGAAGTTGAGGTCCTGAATGATGTTGAGGACCGTATTCTGAGCCTCGGATTGAGTAGCGCCTGTAACTAACAAGGCAGCACCCAGCATTGACTTCCATATGTTTCTCATTGTTCCTTTTGACCTTCTTCGGTGCCAAGTTCGAGCGCAGGCAGTTAATCACTGATAATTGGCAATAATTGGTTGATCCTGGTGGTTCGTTAATTCTGCCGTCGAAATGACTGTAGCAATACCGGAGGCCAATCCAAGCCATTTCGCCCAGCTTTTTCTAGACTCGCCCTTTCCCCGAAAGCCGGCACTCAGAGCTTATGCAGACGGAAAAACTGCGCGGCGTTAGTCGTGCTGACGGAGACGTTAAAGAGGGCTCCATTAGCGGTGATCTGGTTGGTGACCGGTCGCCAAAGTTGAGGGGGACCCACACTGAGAAGGCTTTCCACCGCGAAGCCCACGTAATTGGTGGGCCATTGGAGAATGGCTTGTGCAGCCTCGGTTTTAGCGATCGTCAAGGTAGGCCGCGTGCCGATGGCGTAGGTTAAATCGTCGAAGTAAACAGTCTGGCCGCTGCCATCGATGTGCGTCGTGATGATGCCGAACCGATTAAAATGGGCGCCGATCTGTTTGTGTCCCGCATCGAGATTGAGCGTCACCGCCTGCGCGTCCAGCGTTACGGTGATACTGCCTGTTCCGCCGTTATCGTCAGGTTGATAGTCCAACGTCCAGTGATGCGACTCACCGTTCGGATAAATGTAGGGTGGCGTTGGTGTGCCACGACCGCCACTAGCCCGCACGCCTTCCTCGTCAACGCCGTAGGTAGGGTAAAAGTAGAAGCCCTCACTGCTGGGGCCTTCGATAGCTGCGCCCACAAAGTTCTCCGGCGTCGCGGAGTTCTGGGAGTTGTTGCTGCGCATACTGTCGTCTGAGTGGAAAAAGCCGATGAGCGTCGTGCTGTCGCTGACACCGCGATGAAACCCAACTTTCCCCTCAGCATGCAAAGGCTGATTGAGAGACAACGTCTCGCTGAGCGGATCGCCATAATAGGCCAGGCGACTCCCGTTAAACTCCTCGCGCGAATCACCGCGAAAGGTCTGGCCGCCGATCTCACCCCCACTCTGTCCGCCGGCAAAGTTCGATCCAGGGCTATAGCCGAAATCGAACCGCGGACGGACGTTGCCGCTGATGTAGTTCGTACGGTTATTCAGTTGGTCCCAACCAGGGTCTGAATTGAATGGGTGCAGTTCTCCGTTAATCGTCACGTTATCCAGCCAGATTTGTCCCGGGTCATCGGCACTCTTCATGACATTGAGGATGCCAAAGCGATTAAACATCGCGCCATCGGCCTTGTGGCCGGAGTCGAGAGTCAGGACGTTGGAATAGGTGCCGAAGGTGGCGTTGACAGTGCCCAGACCGCCAGCGCCGTTGGGATCGTAGTTGAGAGAGAACGGGTAGCTGGCTGCGCCGCTCGGAATGGCTGCCTCTCCGCCGAAGGCCGTGCCCCCCGCTCGCCATAAACCAGTGCCATACTCGAGGTACGCGTAAAAATAAGTGCCTCGACCGTAGATTCGCAGGGCAATGGAGTTGGGAGTACGCCACTCGTTGACGGTGTTGACATTAAAGAAACCAATCAAGGTATGGCCACCACCTTGAGGCACATTCAGGATGCCCGAAGCGGAAAGTGAATTGCTAAACGAGGTGGGCGTAATGACCTTCCCATAAAATGCCGGCTCGCCCGCTGGCGTGATGAAGCCGCCAATTTCGCCAACCGCTCCGCCGGCATTGCTACTGGAACTACTGAAGCCAAAGTTTTGGACGATCGGTCTGGGGGCCGGATCGGTCGCGCGATTATTGCGGCCATCCCAGCCTGGATCCGCGTCGAATGTCTCGGTCTTCAGCAACAAGGGTTGTCCGTGAGTTGCTTGGGCGAAGGTCGAAATCATGCACAAAAACACGAGCCGAACTGATACCGGCACTGACAGGAAATTGCTTTTGGACATTCCGCGGTTCATTCTCTGGCCTTTCTCATTTTGACTGTGACTTTTACTTTTCCGCTAATGCAAACGATAGAACCGTGTTGGTCGTCCGCTCGCCTGGTTGTCCGCGCAACTGAATGTCCCGTTCCCAAGCGGAGTGCCGTTGGCGACATCTGTCCAATGCGTGAGATCTTCGGAAACCTGAACGAGGGTTGCAGCTCCGGAAGGACTTATGAAAACCAGGTTGACCACTCCCAAAACAGGGTCGCGGGTGATTGAAATAAAGATGGGGCCCAGGCCAAACACCGCAACGGACTCATTGCAGCCGACGTACGCTTTCCCGTTTGCAATGGTCGGCAGCACGAACTTTACGAAGCTGAGTTGCTCGGGTGAGTTCGGGGGCATCGTGAGATAACTGTCAAAAAGTTTGTCCGAGAGATTCTCCGCGTTGTAAGCGCGAAGCGTCGCCACGTTCGGCGTTGGAGTATAGGACATCTGCCAAACGATGCCATTGCTCAGGCCATTCGCGGTGATGCTCGGGCTCGAACCTCGGAATCCTATTATCTCAGCGTTCTGCGAGATCGGGACGGGGTTGAGCAAGCCGTTCGTAAATGCGAAGGCTTTTAGAACTTCGCCCACTGGCTGAATATAAATGCGCCTGCTAAAATAGGCCGGAAGGCCAAAGAAATGAGGCGGAAATTGTTGGCTCGAATAAAGCGGAAATTCCTGGACGATCTGATCGTCGTTCGCCGCGTTGTAGTGGCCCATGTTGTCACGATCCAGCAGAAAAAGCCGGCCATCTTTGGCTGCGCCAACGAGTAAATGAGGATGATTCTGGCTGCCGACTTCATCGGGGAGCAGGACAGCCCCGCCCGAACCGAGATCGTTGTCGCTGGAAAACAGGTCAGCCTGATCATGCGGCGTGAAATAATCAAGCACGGCCAGATTCGTGCCCTCCAATTTTAGGAAAGTATCGCCGAAGTTAGTCGGGTTTAGCGAACTGTCGAAGGTGCCATCGCCCGTGATGCAGTAGATTGCGCCAACTGCGTCGGCGGCCAATCCGGCCCCGGCCATCCATATGCCGCCATGGCTGCCGCCCGGAGTCGTGTTGAAGGCGCTGACTCGCGAGAGCGTTTGAGCGTCGTATCCAATGATCCAGCCATGGTATGGCGAATTATCGCAGTAGGATGCAAAAGCGACATAGATGATGCCGCCCGCCAGCAGCAGGCCCGCCCGTTGCATTTCTTTAACCTGGTTGAAAGTGACGATGCCCCCGCTGCTGCCTTCGCCCGTACCTGGTACCGCAGCATCGATCTCGACGGGACTGTTTGTGCGTTCCGCTCCGCTGCCGACATCCAGGGCGTGCAACCTGTGGACTTGACGGAACGTCGAGGTGTTTGTGGGCGAAACAGGTTCCTTGGTTCGGGCCACGACATACAGCGTGCCGCTTGCCGGATCAATCACCGGTGTCCCAACGATACCGATTTCCCCGACAAACGTCCGGCAGTCCGGCCCAACATCGGCGGTAGGAACAGCAGTGATCCCTGCGCCTGGATTGATAAAACTGGTTTGCCAAAGCGCGTTGCTGTTGGCGCCTTGTTTACTATCGGCATCAAAGGCGTAGACGCTGTCGTGCTGTGTGGCAACAAAAACAACATTATGCGTTCCTTTATTGGGGATGGGGATATTTGGCAAATAGAGAGGCTGGGCATAGACAGGCCCATCGACCGGTTGCGAAAAGAGCTTCCCGAAATAGTTCGACTTAACCGTGAATTGCGTCAGCAACGTCTCGGTGTTGTTGAGTCCTGTTCGTGCATTGTCATTGTGTTGGGTCGTAACGCTGCCCTGCGCCAGAGAAGAAGCTAACGGGATAAGCCCTGCCCCCCCAGCGCTGATTGCAACCAATAACAGTGCGAAGCACGGCACCCTGCTCCATTTCTGCCATTCGGCATTTTCCATCTAAATTCCGTTCTTATCCAAGGAGGTAACTTTCTTCTTATCTCAATTTGGGGAATGTTTCAAGTTCAGCCTTTCAAAGGTATCGACGGTGCCGTCCCTGCAGGCTGGGAGTTCGTTAGTTGACAAGTCGACTCAGAGCAACGAGTGATATCGGCTATGAAAAACGCGATTTTGCTGGCGGGGGCGCTGGTATGTTTTCTTCGGGCGGCATTCGGACAAACAGATTTGATGGTGAATGGCGGATTTGAGTTCATAAACCAGGGCGAATGGGCTCTCACCGGAGCGGGGGCTTCCATAACCTCCGGCGCCGGCGCCGCCACTGGCTCCGGCTATCTTTCGATGGGTAATGTCGTGAGCGCCAATCAAGTGGTTTATCAGACCGTTACGCTGCCAACCAACCTGATCGCAGCGACGTTCAGCTTCAACTACTCTATTTTGTCTTCCGACACTCTCGGCCAGGACGTGTTGTCGGTTTCCATCCTGGGTACCAATCAGAGCGTTTTGGCATCACTCGGGAGAGCCTATAACAACAGTCAGACGGCTAACGCAGGGTACTTTATCGTCAGGACCAACCTGGCTTCGTACACCGCTCAGACCAACCTATCGCCGTATGCGGGCCAGACTGTCCGCGCCTATTTTCGAGTGACGAGCGATTCGGTTTATGGGTCTCTGACCACTTTCAAGCTGGATAACGTAAGCATGGTGGTGGGAATGACGACCGATATTCCTCCGAACGACAATTTCGCCAACAGCGTCGCCTTGCCGACGTTTGCCACGAATTCTTTCACTAATTCGTTTACTGTCATAGCCAATGCCACCAATGTCTACGCCACGAAAGAGCCGGGGGAACCCAATCACGCAAGCAAAGTTGGCAGCCACTCGGTTTGGTGGAATTGGACCGCGCCGGCGCCCGGCACGGTGACACTAAGTACCGTTGGCAGTACCTTCACAAATCTGTTGGGAGTATACACTGGCGCTTCCGTCAGCAATCTCACCCTGCTCGCCTCGAACAACGGCAATAACCGTGACGGTGGAGCGGCCGAGGTCACGTTCACTGTCAGCGCCGGAACCCAATACCAAATTGCCGTGGACGGTTACAATGGGCAGTTCGGGACGATTGCACTCAGCTTGAAATTCTCCTCGGACAGAAAGATCCCGACCGTTTCCATTAGTTCCCCCGCTTCCGGAGCAAAAGTCACGAACTCGACGGTGGTCGTTCAAGGCAAGGCGACCGACAATGTGGCCCTGGGACTGGTGGAATTTCGCCTGGAGAACTCGGCGGGCACCAATGAGTATCAGGCTGCGACCGGAACGACCACCTGGACGGCCACCGTCACCAACCTGATTCCCGGCCCGAACACAATTCGCATTCGCGCCACTGACACCAGCGGCAACGTCTCAGCGACAATCACACGCGCCGTCACGTTTATCGTGGTCAGTCCTTTGACGCTGACCTGGACCGGAAACGGCACTGTCGCGCCAAACCTGAACGGCCAATTGCTCGCGGTCGGCGCGCTCTTCAAGCTTACCGCCAAACCGAACGCGGGGAATATCTTCGCGGGCTGGACCGGTGACATCTCCGCGGACGCCGCCGCGTTATCGTTCACCATGCGAAGCAACCTGGTGTTGCAGGCCAATTTCATTCCGAATCCCTTCACCCCCGTGGCGGGAATTTACCAGGGATTGTTTTACGACACAAACGGCCCCACGCACCAAAGCTCGGGCTTTTTCAATGCCACGGTCACCAGCGCTGGAACTTATAGCGCGAAGATTATCCTGGCCGGCACAGGCTATTCGCTTTCGGGCCATTTCTCCGCGACCGGCTCGTCATCCAACTCGCTGGCGCCGGCGGGAGGGGCACGGATCACGGTGCAGCTACAACTTGATTTGGGCGGCAGTGGTTTGAGCGGCCAATTCAGCAGCAGCAACTGGACGGCGCAGTTGAACTCGTTCCGCGCCATGTCCGCTCCGCCTGCCGGCAAATATACCCTGCTCTTGCCCGGCGGCGACGATCCAGTGCAACCCGGCGGGGACGGTTTTGGAACGGTTACAGTAGATGCCCGCGGTAATATAAGCTTCATCGGGACTTTGGGGGATGGAATGCCCGCTCAGCAAAAAACAATTTTGACTCCCTGCGGTCAATGGCCGTTTTACGTAGCGCCTTATTCTGGCAAAGGCTCGATTTTTGGCTGGCTTACGCTGCTCAACCAGCCGGAAAACAACATCTCCGGTCTGGTGGACTGGTTCAGACTCGCGCAACCGGCGTCGAGGTTGTATCCGGTTGGCTTCACGAACCAAACCTACGTGCTGGGCTCGGTTTACACATTCACGAACGGCGCGCCCGTGCTCAGTTTCACCAACGGCCAGGTTTCGTTATCGGGTGGGAATCTCGCCGCAAGTTTTACCAACAACATCGCAGTGAGCCCGGCCAACAAGGTCACGAATCTGAGCAGCAACTCCCTGAGCCTGACCATCACGACAACATCCGGTTTGTTCAAGGGCAGCGTTGTGAACCCGGCAACGGGCAAACCCGTCGCTATCAGCGGTGTCCTCTTGCAAAAGCAGAATTTCGGCGGCGGAGTATTTTCTGGCACCAATCAAACCGGGCGCGTTCACCTGGGACCTTGGTAAGGAAGCGACGGCAGAATTCCGCTGACGAAAATTCCTATTTGTCCTGGTACGGGGATTCCGACATTCTCGCCGTCGCTACCGAACCTACGGGATTTCAGTTTGACTCGCTCTGCCCTGTCCGTGCTATTTCGATCGCCGCCGCAACTCATTGACCAGCGCGTTTCGTCCGGTCGCCAACGCCACCCGCGCCGAGTCGGAAGGGTTGAGCCCGTTCAATTGCTCAATAAGAGTGAGGCGTGTATTGATTTCCTGAGCCGATAGATTGGCGACGTTTACCACCGCCATGAAGTGCTCACCCGTCTCCTGGAAGTGCCAACTGGTGGAATAGTCGTAGGAGATATCCGGCGGCATGGTCGCGGGCGGCGCGGAGATGTGGTACTCATAGCCCCCGAGCGCGCGTGCCAAGTCCGGCCAAGCCGACTCGGGCACGGTTCCGGCACGAACAGCCTCGAGCAATGCGTTGCGCGCCTCACCTGAGGTGGCCGCGCGCTCGGCGACCATGGGCCATGCGGCGGCGGAAGTCAGGCCGCTGGTATTTTGTGCAAACTCAACCAAAGCCGGGATTCCGGCGCCGTCGGGAAGGTTACCCAAGGCGATGGCGGCGTACGATTTCCATTTGTCCCCGGCAGCCTGAAAGCTTGCCACCGCGTCCGCCCCACCGTACTTGGCCAGAACTTGGAAGAGCGAGCCGACGTCGTAATCTTTCAACTCGCCCGTTTGCGCCTGGGTCAGCACTGCGCGGCTCGAGTCCAGAATTTCCTGCCGGTATTGCGACGGCGCCAGGGTGTCAAGATGCTGCGCGAGTTGGGCGATTTCGGCCGGCAGCGCGGTCGTATGTAGCACGTCGAGCAAACCATCAATTCCCGTCTGGCCACCGATCGAAGCGAGCGCATCGAGCATGGCCAGGCGGAGCGACGAGTAACCCACGCTCTCTTTTCCGCTAAGCGCCGCGAAGGAAATATCTTCGTTCCGCGCCAGAAACTCGCGAATGGCGGAGACTCCGTCGGCGCCGGAATTCTTCAAAGTTTCGTACTGGCTGCGCCACGCCGCGATGAGTTCGGGCGTCATGTTTTGCAATTTGGGGTCAAGCTGAGTGAGGTTGGTCACCAGTGTCCGCGCGCGAGCCAGCGCCAACGGGGAACCGGCCACGATCCCTGGTGGGAGCTCGCGAGCCACTTTCGGAGGCGGCAAAGTAGCCGGTGGCCGGGTGGCGAGCTCGCCCGAGGCTGGGGTGTTCCTCCCCGCAGAAACCGTGGCGTTAGATCCTGGCTCAACTGCTGCAACCGGTTCCGTCGCTCCGGCAACCGGAGGCGGTTCACCTTTCGAGAACCGGAGCAAAACGAACACCCCGAAGGCCAGGAGCAACACCACCGCAAACAAAAGGGGCGCGCGAATAGCTCCCCGGCAGTGAATGCTGGAGCTCGATTTTCCAATCGGGCTGGACTGAATTCTCATGTCATCAAGAATAACCGACTTTTTTCCTGGCTTCCAACTGATTATCACTTGATGTCGGGTGATTGAACTCCTTTCCCTCAGGACAGTGTCGCTATCCAACGGCTGGCGCGCGCTCATCATGAGGCGCAGCGGGCCAAGGACGAATAGCATTTAACAGATGCGGAAGCCCGCCGTCGCTCGATCAGGTTTGTTCAGCTCTGAAATCACGGTGTCTTTTCCTTGCCAAGGCCACGCGCCAGAAACAACCAGTAGCCCCCGTATGCGATGAACCCGGCGCCCAGAACGAGGAGGAACTTGAGACGTTCTAGATCTGTCAGACCCCACAATATGAAAACTCCACCCGTCACAAACTGAAAGATTGCAGTGCTGGACCGGACGCCACGACTGGATTTGATTATATTTGTCGAGGTCGCCGAAAGCTGAATATTCCGGTCAATGAGTTGGATGAGTGCTTGCGCGTCCGCCTCGCAGTGATCGCGACACGCCAAACCCTTGGTAAGATCGACCGCGCAATCCCGGCAAACGCCCTTGCCACACGACTTACAACTACCGACCGCTTCCCGGTCTTGATGATAGAAACAACGCATAGGTCTGGGGCTTTTTAGTGCCGAACCATCTATATGCATTGAATTAATTCAATGCGATCTAATAATAGACCCCGCGCCCTTTTTGACTCCCAAAATCTCACGCGCTTTCACCTCGACCTCCGGCTCCCTCGCATCTTTCTTCGGTGCCCCCCTTGCGTATATGGGCCGCAAGCTCGGAGATACTCAACCCGCAATCCATCCAATGATTCCCCTCCGCTCCCCACTGAAGGCGGAGCAGGCGAGGCTTCCCCGTCCGGTAGTCGCGGATGATCGCGTCGTCGGAACCCAAACTTCCTCCGGGAGTTGGAGAGGCTTACGCATGAGCTAATTCCCGAAGTTCCTCGACAACCGGGTGAGAGCGCCAGTTAAAAATGCGAATCTTGGGCATGAAGGTAATACGATCACCAAACTCGGTGGCAGAGCGAAGATGGATTGTAACGGGGTGGATATTGATCCAGCGAATCTCCGTGACACTTGCAACGGCATCGAAGGGAATTCGAATCTCCTTCAGGTAGTTCGAAACGTAAATTGCCGAGTCATTAATGCGGACCCTTTTCAGGCGAACACATCCCCAGTAGATAAAAATGGTGCCCGCAATCCAACCGCCCAGGAAGCCCCACTTCATGGCCTCCGGCGGTGACGAGTTGTTAGGGCCGCGAAGTGAGTCGAAAAACAAGCCAAGAGTGCCAAGTCCAAACATTGAGACCCAAATGGTCGGAAACACGAACTTCATCAAGAAGGTCTGAGCAGAGGATAGCGTGCGTGTGTTCATTACTGGCCGCTGGACGCCGAACCATCTATCCTTGCCGTCGGATGTCCGGCTACTTTGCGAGTATCCTTTTCTGGTTCAAGAGGATTTTCGACTGGTTGGCCATAATTCTCTTCTGGTTCCGGAGCACCAGATCCAGTTTCCGTTGGTTAGCAAGAATCCTCTTCTGATTTTGGAGCGCCTGATCGAGCTTGTTTTGGTTGGCGAGGATCCGCCCTTGGTTCGAAAGGATTTTTTCTATTTCGGTCATAAGAATCTTGTGGAGTACGTTGTTTGCTTGCCAGGCCGTAATCTGATGCAGTCCTGCAGGATGTTAGCGTGTCCTCATATGCTAATCAATCCGGAGCGCAAGGATTATGGGAGTGAGTTGTCCAATTCTCCTCCGGTCATTTGGGAGATACGCGGGATAACCGCTCTTGCGACATCTGAATTGCTATCCTACCCTCCTCAAGATGCGACAAGAAAATTTGATCCGGTGAGCGAGAGGCATCGAAGGAGATCAGGGATTATTCTGTTTATTGCTATTGTACAGGGCATTTTGTTCTTGGCGCACGCTCTGGTATTTGAAACGGTGAATTACTTTTGGGGGAAACCACGGATTCCTCATCTCCTCGAGTTTTTTATTTTGGCTTCCATCAGTTTTGTGCCGGCTTCTTTGTTGGTGTGGCGCTACACGCATTTGTTTGCGTGGGTCTTTTATCGCCTTGCGGCAATTTGGCTCGGTCTCTTGAGTTTCTTTTTTTGGGCCTCGGTTTTGTGTTGGGGTCTGTACGCAGCGGTGCAACTCTACGCCTTGTTCGGTTCGGCACCCCGCGTGGGCGACTATGGCCACGGGCTTTTGTTGGCAATCTTTACCGTCGCCGCCGGGGCCGCGGCAGTGGCGTTGGTCAATGCTACCCGGCTCAGGGTAACCGAGATTTCCGTGACACTGCGCGGTCTTCCCGATTTGTGGAAAAGCCGAACGGCGGTTTTAGTCGGTGATTTGCATTTAGGACCAGTGCGTGGGTTTTATTTTGTCCAACGCATCGTGCGTCTGGCTGCTAGATTGAATCCAGACACCGTTTTTCTGACAGGAGATTTTTACGACGGCACGGCTGTCGATGAGGTCCGCATGGCGAGCGCGTGGAAGGAATTTGCGCCAAACTGCGGCATCTATTACGTCACCGGAAATCATGAGGAGTTCTCCGATCGAACAAATTACTTGAACGCAATTGAAGGCGCCGGAATAAGAGTTTTGCGGAACGAAAAGGTCGTGGTGGATGGATTGCAGATTGCTGGCGTGCTGTATGGGGAGGGCCACGAGCGGGAGGCTTTTCGTCGGGCGCTCCAGCGGATGAATCTGGATCCGACACGGCCCGCGATTTTGTTAAGCCATGTCCCGCAATTTTACGATGTCGCCGAGGAGGCTGGCATTTCTCTGAAACTGTCCGGGCACACGCACAATGGGCAGGTTATTCCCTGGAATTGGGTGGCGCGCCGCGTGCATGGAAAATTTGTGTACGGCTTAAATAAGTTCAAGAGCATGCTGGTTTATACAACCAGCGGGGCGGGTACATGGGGACCGCCCATGCGATTGGCGACCCGCGCGGAAGTAGTTCTGGTACGATTTCACTGACGATATTTGCGGTGAGTGAGGTGCGAAACCTCGCTGCTTCAAGGGGCGGCCCAAATACGGAAGAAGGCGCCGGGTATCGCGTTCCCGCGGAGTTGCACGGTGAATTCGCTCGCAGTGTCCACGATGATCACGTCGCCATTGGATTCGTTGGTCGGAGCAAACCACTGGACCAGGTCGTGGGACATCAATAGGCCAACCTCACCGAACGTGACCTGGCTCTTGAACAACTGCATCTGGATATAATCTTCGCCACCAAGTTGGATGGCCACGGGCAGCGGCATGGGATCACGGACGCGCGGGTCTAGCCCGGCCAGTTGACTTTCGATCAGATTGGGCAGGCCGTCGGCGTCTGGATCGGCTTCGGGCAGCGACGCTGGATCGGTCACGCTGTTCCAATGAAGCATTTGCCATTGGCCATACGGGGTGAACTGAGTGGTCACCTGGACGTTGTCAAAATCAAGATAAGTGTTCGTGCCTCCCAGTTTGCTGATTCGGATGGCGAGTTGCTGATTGGTGGGAACGGAGACGGAACTGGTATAGACGCAAGAGACCAGGGTAAACGCCCCAGTGGCGTTGCCCCCAGCCAGCGCGTTGAGCGCGGTCAAGTCACCTGTGGTGCCGGTGCCGAGAGGCACACCGTTGGCAAGGAAGTCCAGGTGATAATCGCCGAACACTGCAGCATTGGTGCGCACACCCAGCGCCACGCTGAGGGTATAGATCGTGCTGGGCTGGAGATGCGCGCTCAAGGTTTGGAGAAACGCATTGTTGGTCTCGGTCGCCCCGAGTGCACCAACCTGGCGGCCATTCATGTTGGGGAGCACACCGCCGTTCACAGTGTCCGCAGCATCCGGGTAAGTTGTGCTCGATGGATTGAAATAGCCATTGCCAGCGCCGGCGGCAATGCCTGTGCCCGCGCTGTTCAACCGATTCCAGCCGATGACCCGCGAGCCCGTCGCAGTGGCCCCCTCAGCGATGGCGGCGTTAGACTCGAAGTTCCCGTTCTTAACCGTCAGGTTTTCCATGCCGCACAGAGCGTCCGCCCACTGTTGGGCATGTTCGTTCAGACCGGTGCCGTCGAAGTGGACCGTATCGGAGAGTTTGTTTTCCAGGTGGAAATCATCGGTGTGTGCGCCACGGAAGCAATTCGGCGTGGTGTAGGTCAACAGACGCTGCCCGGCTGCCACGGGTTCCTCCTGGGCGCGCGTGGCGGAGGGATGGTAGGAAACTTCGGCGATCCCCCATGGCACAGGCCAACCCGCGGCCCTGCGCGAGCCGGCCACGATGTTGCTGAGCGCCTGGGCATAGACGCTCGCGGAAGTGGGCACGAGCGAGTCCGATTCGCCCTGGTGCCAAAGCACGGCGCGCAGGCCGTTGGTACCGAAGCGCACCAGCGCGTTGGTCAGGTTTTGATAAAGGCCAGTTCCGGGCACCCATTGCGACACGGCGGTGCCGCCGCTGGCCACGCCGATGAAACCGATGGGCACGTGGTTCGACCGGACCAGAAGGCTGCCCAGCCTTGGCCAGGCAGAACCGCCAGTGCCCATGCCGCCCGAGATATCAGGCTGCGGATCTGTCGCGAGTCGCCAGGTGCCCGACGACAACGTGTGCGCACTGACGTGGTCATCGAATGGCTGCTGCGTGGGACTCCCGAAGCAGGCCGCATTGGATTGGCCGGCGGTAACAAACACATCCCCGACGCCGATGCGATCCACCCCGAGCGAAGCCAGCACGTTGCCGTCCGCATCGACCGCCCGAACCTCGACCCGATACCAACCGCCCGCCGTCACGCCTGGAAGCGTTCCGGAAAATGCCCCGTTCGTCGGTGAGTTGACCACAACGACCCAATCGGTGGATAAGCCATTGTTGGTCGTGCCGGGCATAACAACGGCCCGTGCCTCAAGGCGCGCCGCGGTTCCTGACAAGTTGCCTTGAATGCGAATGTTCCCGCGGTTGGAACCGTCACGCTGGGTCACCAACCTCGTCTTAGGTTGAGAAAGGGTGAGAGTGGGTAAAGTAAACTTGAAGGATGGCCCGAGGAAACATTTGGCATTGATTGTGTTGGCGATCGGAAAGGAAACGCTGGTCGCCGTTGCGGGCATCGCCGGTGAATCGCCTGGCGTGGACCGGCCTTCAATCCACTGTACCACGTTTGCCATCGTCGCGGCGACATCAGAAGCAAAATCTCCAGCGGTCACCGCGGTAGCGATCAAGTAGTTCGTACCGGGTACCAGAGTAATGGCGTTGCTGAGTGAAACGTAGTGCACTGGTAGCACGCCGTTCGTCTCGCGGCCCTCAAAACGCTCCGGGACAATGGCCTCCGCCAGCGGCGCTCCGTTATCCCAATTGTACAGTCGCACCAGCGCCGGCACGGCCAATCCGCCTCCGTCATAGTCCACGCGGCCGAGTTGCGTCAACTGGACAATACTGGTGACCGTGAAACGATAGCCTAGAGAAAAGTCTGTTGCTTGGCCCGGCGTGCCGGCATCCTGAGCAGTCCATGCGGGGGTGTCCGCAGAAAGACGGGGAGAGGTTGTGAGAAGCAATGCTATTGGGATCAGACCGCAGAGAGTCCTGCAAACCATAAGACCAGAAAACTGATTTTTCGAGGAATTACAAGTTGAAACACAAATCGACAAGGATTGGAAGACCGTCTTGCCGAGCAAATGAAACACTGATTTAATCCCTCGCCGACCAAACAAACGCTGAGAAACACAACCATGACAACCCCTCGCAAACATCACCTCATCTCCACAGCCCCCATTCGCGCGCTGGCGTTCCTGTTCCTAATCTGTTTGATAGCCTCGCCATCCGTAGGTGCCGACGATGTGGTTACTAAAACCAAAGACGCCGTGTCGAAAGCAGGACGCTCCGCGGCAGACCAGGCGGAACAACTCTGGAAGCAGATTGACGCGGCGCGACTCAAAAATCGCACGCCTGACGAAATTGTAGCCTGGGTCATCATGGGCGTGCTGGTAGGCGCGGTCGCGGGCATGATGACTTCTCTCAAGCCCAGCGGTCTCGGCAACGTGGGTCGGCTCCTGCTGGGATTGGCGGGCGCGTTTCTAGGCGGGATCGTCCTGCGTGTGTCCAAGCTGGATTTCGGCTGGGGACCGGTGCTCATCCGTTATGAGGAACTGGCCTTCTCTCTCCTCGGCGCCATTCTGCTGCTTGTGATAGCGAAGTTCATCCGCTCCCGCTCCAGAAAGCAGGTTCCCAAACCCTAAACGTAGCAGTGGCCCGACGGCGCCCTCAGTCGGAGCCTTCGAGCTGCCCAGATGCGTGGCTGGAGAATTCAAACGCACCGCGGCACTTATATCTTCGTACGCAAGTTGCCGCGACCTCGCCAACTTCATGAATGAGCCTTTTCATCGAAAGCGTGTACGTCTCCGAGGGTCAGCGGTTTCCGACGACTGGTCCTAAAGTCCCAGCTGCTTCGTTTGCTTGCACGCATCTGTCATTGTATTAGGAAACGATGCCTTGCGCTCTTGAGATTGTTCGGTGAGCCAAGCGAATCCGGCACCGCGAGAGAACCGCGGCCGAAACAAACCAGCAAAAAATAGAATGGAGAACTAAAATATGACATCGACAAAAGACGTTATCAACCATCACTTACAAGCCTTTAGCGAGCGCGACCTACAGGGAGTCCTGGCGGACTATGCCCCGGACGCCCTCTTCTTCACCACCAAGGGACCGCTACAGGGACCTGATGCGATTAGACCGTTGTTCCAGGCAATGATTGCGGAGTTTCGGAAACCTGGCGCCACGTTCAGCATGAAGGAGCAGTTTGTCCAGGGCGACTATGCCTATATTTTATGGACCGCAGAAACTGCCGATAATGTGTACGAGTTGGGTACGGATACGTTCGTAGTGCGGAACGGCAAAATCGTAGCTCAATCATTCACCGGCACGATTACCCCTAAGCAACATAGCAATTAGTTGCACCGCAGTCGGTCAAAAATCAGTACGCGACCGATATGAAATCGGCCTGCGGACAGGTGGTCCCCTTCGATAGCCGAGTTTCGCTTGGTCTCGAGGGGGACGGTTTACCAGCTTCAGGGGCGTGTGTGTAATGAGAAGCCAATCCGCCGAACATTTAAGGGCAAAAGTTCGTTTGACAATCCCGATATTGCAATTTTATTCTACCGAACGGTTGGTAAGCTTGACGAATGCCCGCGCGTCTGAAATCACAAAATGTCGCCAGAGAGAATGGCGAGCAGAATCGCGCCGTTGCCATATGCCAAAAAGCCGCCAGGATCTTCCATGAACGGGGTTACGAGGCCACCTCGGTGAGCGACATTGCCGAGGCCATTGGGATTACCAAAGCCGGGCTTTATTATTATATTGAGAGCAAGGAAGAACTTCTGTTTCGTATCATCAGCCACGGATTGGATTGGCTGGATACAGAAGTTATCGAGCCCGCGCGCGCTTTGACCGACGCAGAAGAAAGACTCCGATGGATTATCCGTCATCACGGGCAAGGACTATGCAAAGGCTCGCGGGTGATTCCCTTGTTAACAGAGGAGGTATCCTCCCTTTCGAATAAACATCGCCAACAGATTATTGGCCGGAAACGCCGGTACCTGGAATTTGTGCGAGCCACTCTCGATGAGTTGAAAACGCAGGGCAAATTACGACAAATCGATACCACAGTTGCTGCATTCGGACTCTTTGGGATGTTGCTGTGGCTGCCTCGTTGGTATCAAACGGGCGGCCGGCTCTCTGCGGTCCAAACAATCGAGCATCTTTTGAATCTGTATCTTAACGGAACAATGCGCCCCCAAAATCAGAAAATAAACCGATCGGCCTGAGCGAATGAACATCCTGGTTTGTCTTAAGCAAATTCTTGATCCGGAAATTCCGCTTCGCGATTTCAAAATTGATGCAGTGCGGTGTGAAGCACAGCGTGGGTCGGCTGGGCTGGTAATGAATATCTTCTGCGCAAATGCACTCGAGACTGCCTTGCAATTTCGCGAGAGGCATGGGGGTAAAATCACCGCCATATCCTTTGGAGATGCAAGCGCTGAGGAAGTGTTGCGAAAGGCGCTGGCTCTGCGGGTTGATAATGCTGTGTTGATAACTCGGGACAACTCGGGCCGTATCGAGCCGATGGTGGCTGCGCGTGTCCTGGCTGCCGCGGCACGAAAACTGGGCAGTGTTGATCTAATTTTGACCGGCCGTGAAGCGGGCGATTGGGGAGAAGGTCAAACCGGCGGGTTGATAGCGGAGGAACTTGACTGCCCCGCAATTTCTTTTGTTGAACAGATCGCTCCGATTGCTTCAAATCCCCGTTCTCTCGAGGTGCGCCGCCAAACGGATAACGGAATCGAGGTCCTCGAGGCCTCGCCCCCATTAGTTCTCACGATAACAAATCATGAACAAAACGTTCCTCGCATCGCTAAGACTCGCGACGTGATGATGGCGTTTCGCCAACCGCTTACTCAATGGAACTTGCCCGAGCTTGGATTGGACCCTGTTTCCACCAGCGAGGTGAGAGCCGAAATTGCGGCTTTAACCATTCCCCAGAAAGAAACCCATTGCGAGTACGTGGCTGGAGAATCGCTCGAAGAGCGGGTCACGGCTTTTGCCCAGCGAATTAGTGCTGTGCTCACCTCGGCATAACACCAAGCTGCGTTTATGAGCAATGTTGTTAGCTGCATCTTTAGCTGGAACGGATTGGATCGGGCCGTTTTGGGCATTCTGGGCTGTGGCCAGCGCCTGGCTAAGCAGGTGGAAGCAAAACATTGCATTGTGCTGCTGGGCCAATCCACAGAAGCCACGCTCTCGGAGTTGGCCGGGTTTGCAGACAGCATCCATGTTGCCAACCACCCATTACTCGTCAGATATCATATTGAAACGACCTTGACTGCTCTGACTCAAGCATGTGGAACGCTGCAGCCTTTTGCCATTCTGCTCGGCAATGACACGTACAGTCAGGAATTGGCCCCGCGTCTGGCTCATCGCCTTGGTGGCAGCGCCGCTGGTGATGCTTTAAGCCTGGAAGTAAAAAATGGGAGCATCCTCGTTAATCGTCCTGTCTATGGAGGAAAAGCGCTGGCGAAGATTGCGTTGCGTCGAAGCCCAGGTGTGGTTTGGCTACGCGCGCGAGCCCAGGCTCCGGCGCAACCGCAAGAGCATCGCGCGGAGGTTTGCGCGTTGACGCTTTCGCTTCAACCCGATGAGCGAATCAAAATTATTTCCCAACAATCTGAGAACACCAGCAGTGAGGTGCGATTGGAGGACGCGCGATTTATTGTATCAGGCGGCCGGGGCCTCGGAGGGCCTGAGCCCTTCAAGCAATTGCAGGCACTGGCCGATTCCATGGGCGCACAAATGGCCGCGTCCCGAGCGGCCTGTGACGCAGGCTGGGTTCCACCCACGTGGCAGGTCGGGCAGACCGGGAAAAAGGTCGCTCCCGAACTGTACCTGGCCATTGCAGTGTCTGGCGCGAGCCAACACTTGATGGGGATCGCTGATGCCAAGGTGGTCGCAGCCATTAATACGGATCGGGATGCTCCAATTTTTAGCCGCTGCCAATTCGGTTTAGTTGAGGATTACCGGAATGTCGTAGGCTTGCTGCAACAGAAACTTTCCGAATTGCGCTCATGAATCGGGCGGAAGCCACACGCATCGTTTATTGGAATATCACGCATATATGGGTGATGTACGCATTGTTGGCGCCGACAGTCCTGATCGGCGGCCACGGTTTGTATCGCCATGTGAGGCGTTGGCGCCGAGGTCAACCTGAACAACGATTTGATCAACCCTGGGCCAGACTCAACAATGTATTTCGTCACGCTCTCCTGCAACGGGCGACTCGCCGGGAGCGTTATGCCGGCGTTTTTCATACTTTGCTCTTCTGGGGAATGATCGTCCTGACAGCGGCCACTATTGTCGTTCTGATTGATGAGGATTTTTCCATTCGCATCATGCGAGGCGAGTTTTATTTGTGGTTCCAGTCGCTTACGGTGGATTTGTTTGGTGTTGCTGCCCTGGGCGGGATCGGATTGGCAGCCTATCGCCGGTTGTTTCTCAAGCCTAAACAATTGGTTTATACCAGGGAAGCTACAGTGTTACTGGTGCTTTTCTTCATTATTTTGCTCACAGGTTTCCTCCTCGAAGGTTGGCGCATTGCCGTCACCAATGATCCCTGGGGAAAATGGTCGCCGATAGGCTATGCCATCGCACTGGTTTCAAAACCCATCATGAGTGAGACGCTTCTACGGGGGGCACACGCCACAGGCTGGTGGTTTCACCTCGTGCTGGTATTTGGCCTCCTCGCCTGGGCGCCCTATACCAAAATGGCCCATGTTTTTACCGCGGTCCTTAATCTATACACCATGCCGCTGACCCCTCGCGGCGCAGCTCTCAAAACTCTCGACTTCGAAAAAACTGACAGCTCGCTTGGAGTAAATTCCCTGGCTGCCTTTAGTTGGAAGGATCTTTTGGACTTTGATGCTTGCACTGAATGCGGACGCTGCACCAACGCCTGTCCCGCTAACGCTGTCGGCAAAAACCTTTCACCACGCGATATCATTTTGGATCTTCAGCGGCTTTCACACTCGCGCACGAAACTTAATGAGCCTCTGATCGGCGCTACGCCCTCTCTCTCTGAGGACGCGTTGTGGGCCTGCACCACTTGCGCGGCGTGCATGGAAGCTTGTCCTGTTGGTATTTCGCAAATGCCTAAGATCGTTGATATGCGGCGGTATCTCACGATGGAAAAAGCGGAGCTTCCGGAAACCATGCAGGCGGCCATTGCCTCCCTGGAAGCCCGCGGGCATCCTTTCGCAGGGGCCCAATATTCCCGATTGGATTGGGCCAAGGGATTGAATGTTCCCCAACGTTCGGAGGTTAAAGATTGTGCTGTGTTGTTGTGGGTGGGCTGCGGGGGAGCTCTGCTGGAACGCAATCAAAAGGTCATACGTTCAATCACGCAGTTACTGCAAAAGGCGGGGATTAAATTTGCCGTCTTAGGCCGCGAAGAGAAATGCACCGGCGACGTAGCCCGTCGACTTGGGCATGAATTTCTGTTTCAAAGCCTGGCAAAGGAAAACATCGCCACCTTCGAACGTTATCAGATCAAGACTGTGGTTACAGCCTGCCCGCATTGCTTTAATACCTTTAAGAACGAATACCCAGAGCTTGGCAGCCAATTCCAGGTGTTTCACCACACGGAATTTCTGGAGCAGTTGGTTCGTGAGGGAAAGTTGAATCCACAACCACGCCCGAACGCAAAAGTCACTTTCCATGATCCCTGTTATCTGGGCCGGCATAATGACATTTATGATCCGCCGCGCAAATTGGCCGGCATGTCGGTCAAATCTCCCGTGTTCGAAATGGCACAAAAGCGGGAAAAGAGTTTCTGTTGCGGAGGTGGTGGCGGTTTGAGCTTTGTCGACGAGCACCCAACGCAAAGAGTCAACCGGGCCAGAGCTCAGCAAGCGGTGGACACTGGAGCTGACATTCTCGCGGTCGGTTGTCCCTTCTGTATGACCATGATGGAGGATGGCGTTAAAACCTGTCAAAACGGGCAAAGTGGCCGCCCGATGCAGGTCATGGACGTAGCCGAACTGCTTTGGGAGTCCGTTCACAATGGTCAAATTGATGAAGACAAAAAGATTTCATAAATAAACTATGAACCTCACATTGACACCGGAAGAATTGGAGTTTCGGGACACACTCCGTGCATGGCTAAAAACCAACGTGCCACTGCCATGGAACCGGGGAAATAATACGCCCGACGATAAGAAAAGTTACCTGGAATACCTCCGGGCATTTCAAAGTAAACTTTTTGAAGGCGGCTGGGCTGGGATTTCGTGGCCGACCGAATTTGGTGGCCGCGGGGCCTCGACGATCGAGCAAGCAATTTTTCAGGAGGAATTGGCCCTGGCAAGCGCGCCGGAGCGGTTAGGGGTCATCGGCGAAGGATTGGTCGGACCGACCATTATTGCCGTGGGGACTCAATCACAAAAGGAGCGATACCTCAAACCCATGCTGACCGGGGAGGAAATCTGGTGTCAGGGATTTTCCGAGCCGAATGCCGGCAGCGATTTGGCGGCGGCCAATACCAAGGCTGTTCTCAGTGGAACCGATTACGTGATAAACGGGCAAAAAATATGGACCAGTTATGCGCACGTCGCCGATCAATGCCTGCTGGTGGTGCGCACAGACTCGAATGTTCCCAAACACAAAGGCCTTACCTGCCTGCTTGTGGATATGAAGAGCCCAGGCATTGAGGTTCGTCCACTCCGCATGATGTCCGGTGATGCGAGCTTCAATGAAATGTTTTTTACAAATGTTCAAGTCCCGGCCGAAAACGTTCTAGGGAACGTAAATGATGGGTGGCATGTAGCCCTGACCGCCCTGGGCAACGAGAGAGTTAGCATTTCTACTGGACGGTACATGGTGCTGAAAAGGGAATTTGAGCAGTTGTTGCAACGCGTAAAAGACACTAAGCGCAATGGCAGACCCTTAACGAACGATCCGTTGATTCGACAAAAGCTCGCCCAGGTCCACGTGGACCTGGAAGCTTTTCGACTCAATACTTTGCGGGCTGTCACCGCTCCCCAGAAGGGAAGCGCACCCGGCCCGGAAGGTTCCCTTCTCAAGATTTGCTGGAGCGAAACCAACCAACGTTTTGTCGAATGTGCTCTCGAAGTGCTCGGACTTTCAGCCCAGCGCTGGGATTGGGACGAGGGAAGGTGGGCTTTCAATTACCTGCGTGCCCGCGGCAATACCATCGAGGGGGGCACCAGCGAAATTCAGCGCAACATTGTCGCCCAACGCGTTTTGGGCTTGCCCAAAAGTTACTGAGCCACTTCTCGAGTCATGAATTTCGAACTCTCAAATCCCCAGCAGCTCTTACGGGAAACCACACGGTCCAGCCTTTCGAAAGTTTGTTCTAAATCGCGAGTCAGGGACTTGATGTCGACAGAAACGACATTTGATCCTGCCCTATGGAAGACAATAACAGAACAGGCATGGCTTGCCATGCATTTGCCTGAAAGTATTGGAGGTCTCGGGCTTGGCCTTGTTGAATTAGCAGTGGTGGCCGAAGAAACAAGCCGCGCGTGTATGCCCGGTCCGTTTTTATCATCGCTTTGGGCCACAACGCTGCTGGCACGGCTTAACAAACCTGCACTCACGTCTGCGTACCTGAATTCACTTATCGAAGGCAACATGAAAGCGACCGTTGCCTTGCTGGAAAGCGACTCGGAATGGGACCCCCATCAAGTTCAACTTGGTCTCAAGAAGAACCTCCATGGCTGGCAAATCAATGGGAAGAAAACTTTCGTGCTGGATGGTGCAGCAGCAGATTTGTTTTTGTGTATTGTTCGCAAAGACGAGGAACTGGCGGTGGTTGCCATTCCCAAGGCAACGGCAACTCTGGCCCCTCTGCCGGTAATTGATGCCACCCGAAAGCTGTACGAAGTAAGTTTTAACAACGTCCCGATCCGTGAGGAGCAGATATTGGCTGCCGGTCGCTCCGCTCGCGAGGCGCTGGAGTACTCCACACTTGTCGCCACACTGGTGGTCTGCGCCGAAACGGTGGGAGCAATACAATGGGTACTCGAAGCGACAGTGGAATACGCAAAAACGCGACAGCAGTTTGGAAAGATTATTGGAAGTTTCCAGGCGGTCCAACATCAGTGCGCGGACATGCTGCTCTATACTGAAAGCGCCCGCGCCGCGACTCGCTTTGCCGCCTGGGCATTAACCGCGGGAATTCCGGAAGCCAGCAAAGCTCTTTCCGTTGCCAAAGCGTACTGTTCGGACATGGGTCGTGAGGTCTGCAACCATGGTGTGCAAGTGCATGGGGGGATCGGATTCACGTGGGAACATGATCTGCATCTTTACCTAAAACGCGTGACTCTAAATCAATTTCTGTTTGGGGATGCAGTTTATCATCGAGAAAAGATTGCCCGGGCAATTTTGGATTAGCCCGTTTCCGTCGCGATGAAGGTTCTTTTCACCAGTTTCCGACGCCGTATGTTCAATCCGCCGCGACTGAATGTGTTATGAGCACGCTCACTTTGGTCCGGCATGGCCAGGCGTCCTTCTTCGACGCGAACTACGATCAACTCTCGCCATTAGGAGAGCGCCAGATGCGCGTATTGGGTGAATACTGGGCCCGCCGCAGCATCCACTTCGACGAAATATTCACCGGGCCCAGGGTGCGTCAGCAATGCTCGGCGGAATTGGCCATTGCCGCTTGCCGTCAAGCGGGCGAAGCATGTCCGGACCCGGTGGTCGCGCAAGATTTGGACGAATATGACTTAAAGAACCTGATTCACAAGTTGGCTCCAGAACTCGCCAAATCCAATGATACCTTTGCGCAAAGGGTGGAACAGCACCTGCGCAGCAATGGAGAAGAACGGTTGAGTGGATTTCAGGGAATGTTCGAACCGCTCCTGCTTCACTGGCAAAGTCCTGCGGCAACTCAACTCGATATGGAGACATGGCCTGCATTCCGCGGGCGTGTCGAGCGAACGATTCGTCAACTTCAGCAGCGGGACAGAAAAGGACAGCGTGTGGCATTTTTCACCTCGGGCGGATTTATTGGCTGCGCCGCGCGGTTTGCCCTGGCCGCCCCGGATCGCACGGCTCTCGAGTTACACTGGCGCTTGCGCAACGGCTCGCTGACTGAATTTGCATTTACCCGCGACCGTTTTAACCTGGACACTTTCAACGCTGTCCCGCATCTGGAGGAATCGTCACTTTGGACCTATCGTTAACCATGAACAGTTCATTCAACGGTGTTGACTTCTATAACCTGGAAGAATTCCTCTCTCCGGAGGAAGTCCAACTTCGAGACCGGACGCGAGCCTGGGTCAGTGAGCGATTTCTGCCCACAGCCAATCAGCACTTCGCCGCCGGCAAATTTCCTATGGAATGGGTGCCCGAAATGGCAAAGCTCAACGCTTTCGGTGGAACGATAAAGGGATATGGTTGTGCGGGAATCAGCAGCGTGGCTTACGGTCTGATCATGCAGGAATTGGAGCGCGGCGATAGTGGTCTGCGCACTTTCGCGTCGGTACAAGGAGCGCTGGCGATGAATGCAATTGCAATTTTTGGCTCAGAGGAACAAAAAAAACGATGGCTCGGCGCAATGGCACGGGGAGAAAAGATCGGATGCTTCGGATTAACTGAGCCGGATACTGGTTCCAACCCAGCGGCAATGGCTTGCTCCGCTCGCAAGACATCCGAGGGTTATACTCTGAACGGCACAAAAATGTGGATTGGTAATGCAACATTCTGTGATGTCGCCATTGTTTGGGCCAAAGTTGAAGGTGAGGAAAACATAGCTCCTGAGAACAAACCGACCATCCGAGGGTTTCTTGTAGAAAAGGGCACCCGCGGCTTTGGCACGGAATTAATTGAAGGCAAAATGTCGATGCGCGTGTCGCCGACGGGGAAACTGATTCTTGAGAATTGCCTAATACCCGCTTCGGCGGTGTTGCCGGGTACCTCCGGACTTAAGTCACCGCTTCAATGCCTCAATCATGCGCGTTATGGGATTGTTTGGGGAGCAGTGGGGTCAGCCATGGCCTGCTATGAAGAAGCTCGGCTATACGCTGCCAGGCGCATACAGTTCGGCAAGTCCATTGCAGCTTTCCAGCTCACGCAACGGAAGCTGGCAATCATGTTGACCGAACTTACCAAAGCACAACTGCTGGCGCTACGCTTGGGTCAACTGAAAGATGCAGGCAAGGTAACGCCTTCGCAAATTTCATTGGCCAAGCGAAATAACGTCGAGGCAGCCATCGAAATAGCTCGGCTGGCCAGGGACATTCTGGGGGGAGTCGGTATTCTGGACCAGTATCAATGCTTCCGGCATCTGTGCAATCTCGAGAGTGTAAAAACCTATGAGGGAACCGATGACATGCATTTACTGATTCTTGGACAGGAGATCACCGGGCTCCCGGCGTTTGCCTGAAAGACGTGTCACCGGTAATACCGCACCAACCACTCGGCTACTAAACACGGCTTGCTGACATCTTTGACCTCTACAGTGACAGCCCAACAGATTTGCGCGCCACCCTGCACTTCCTCAACAGACACCAGACAGCAACGTCCACGAATCTGTGCTCCTGCGGGCACGGTCGACGGAAACCGGACGCGATTGAAGCCGTAGTTGATGCCTTGTTTGTATTCCACTTTAAAAAGCACGGCCCGTTTCATTAACTGACTAATGAGCGAAAGGGTAAGAAATCCATGTGCGATCGTTTTGCCTCCGGGCAGTTCTTTTTCCGCCCGCGCAGTATCACTATGGATCCATTGTTGATCTTCAGTTACCTCGGCGAAGGCATTAATACGTGCTTGATCCACGGTAAACCAATCTGAAACTCCCACTTCCTGGCCGACCAAGCCCCGTAATTCTTCGAGGCTGTTAATAATCCGTTGAGGCATGTCTCTCGGTATACACTGGCCAGTTCCTGGTGGAAATATCATTCGGACTCGTCAGATGAAATGTGCGTCAGTAATCTCATGCCTATGGACAGCCCTTTCCTGGCGCACGGCGGCTACCGAAAATTACGGAGCAGACTGCAAAGGCGTACGCCCATGAGGCCTTACCTTCCAAGCTGCTGTGTGTTCGTAGCGAGCCTGCCACTCTTCGCCGCCACCCCACACCCCATCGCAGATGCCACCAACTCCCAGCTAAACTCTTCTCTGGAAATCTCCCTCTTTGCCGCAGAACCAGACGTGGTCGATCCAGTAGCCCTCACCTTCGACGAATCAGGCCGCATGTATGTCGTCGAGATGCGCGATTACCCCTATGGCTTCGGCCCGCAGCACAAGCCCGGCGGCACCGTGCGCTTACTCGAAGATATAACCCATAATGGCAAAGCAGACAAAAGCACACTCTTCGCGGAAAACCTGAGTTTTCCAACTTCCATTTGTCCGTGGAATGGTGGCGTCCTTGTCACCTGCCCCCCGGAAATCATTTTCCTCAAAGACACGGACGGCGACGGTCGAGCGGATGTCCGGGAAGTAATGTTCAAGGGGTTCACCCTCGGGGTCACCGACAGTAACGTCAACGGGTTGCGGTGGGGACTGGACAATCGCGTCCACGGCCTCAATGGCGGCAACAGCGGACACATCGTGTCACTCCGGAAACCTGGTCTCTCCATTTCGCTTGCGGACATGGACTTCAGTTTCGATCCGCAAACAGGTGATTTTGCAACCACCTTCCACTCAAGCCGTGGATTCGGTCTGGTATTCGATGATTGGGGCCGAAGTTTGGTCACCTATAACATCAACCACATTCAAGAGCGGTTCATAGCAGGACGTTATCTGCATCGCTTCCCGGGCTTTCCCGCCATGCGCGGCACTGGCACCATTTCGGATCATGAAGACATGGCGCGAATTTTCCCGATCTCTGTTGCGGAAACCAGGCCTAATCACCCGGAACAATCCGGCCGCTTTTCCTCTGCTGGCGGCATGGGGTACGTGGGCTGGGACCAATACGGAAAAGAACTCTATGGAAGCGTTCTGGTCTGTGATGTAGTCGGAAACCTCGTTCACCGCGATCTGCTGGAACAACAAGGGCCAATCTTTCGCGCGACCCGCTCCGCCACCGAACAAAATAGTGAGTTCTTTGCCAGCCGTGATAACTCGTTCCGGCCAGTTGGCCTGGAACTCGGTCCGGATGGCGCGCTGTACCTGATAGACATGCAGCGGGATGTCATCGAGCACCCAGACTACATCCCAGAGAACATTCGCTCCAAAATCGATTTGCGCGCTGGCGAGGATCGCGGCCGCATCTACAGACTCAAGCCCAAAAACGCACCGTCTGATTTTATCAATCTCAGCTCCGCCCCGGTTTCCACACTCGTCGAGAATCTTTCGCATCCCATTCAATGGCGGCGTACCACCGCCCAGAGAGTCATTGTCGAACGCGAGCTTAAGGATGCCATTCCCTCCTTGAAACGCCTCGCCGTTTCCGGTGCAAGACCCTTGGGCCGTTTGCATGCGCTCTGGTCCCTTCAGGGTTTGAACGCGCTCGACCCTGCACAGGTCGAGCATGCCTTGGCTGACCCGCATCCGCGTATTCGCGAAAATGCCCTGCTGCTGAGTGAGCCTTTCCTGCCCAATGCGGAAAAGATTGCCGAACATATTTACTCTCTGGCAAACGATGGGGATGCCCGTGTTCGTTTTCAAGCGGCGCTGACATTGGGACAGTTAAAGAGCGCCGCATCCCGGCAGGCTTTGGAATCAATTCTGTTACGCGATCTCGAATACAAGTGGACCCGCATTGCAGTCCTCAGTTCCCTTTCGATAGGCGCAGCCGAAATCTTAAGTCAACTTAAGCTGACTCCCACATCCGAAATCAAGAGCAGCGCGAAAGTCGAATTGGTTAACGAACTAGCAGATCTTGCGGCGGCGCGTGAAGGCATGGATGGCCTTTCTACCGTACTCAAATCGATTTCGCGGTCTGAGTGGACACAATCCTTTCAACTAACCGCTCTCAAGGGATTACAGACAGGACTCAGTCGCCTTAGTGGCTCGGTTCCAGCCAACTCCGAAACCAGGACCGATCTCGATCAATTAGCACGTAGCCCATCCTCCGCGGTTGTGGCGGCAGCGTGGCGACTGGCTCGCACTCTCGGCATTGCGGAAACCGAAACCCAGCGCAAGGCGCTCGCTCAGGCCATGCGGCACGCGCGCGATCATTCGATTCCAGAATCCGACCGTAGCGCCGATATCAGCCTAATGGCCCTGGGGAGTTATTCCGCTGTTAAGGAAACGCTGTTTGGTCTGCTGGATGAAACTCAGTCGGTGGCAATCCAGCAAGTGGCCCTTTCTGTTCTGAAAGAGTATAATAACGCCGAAATTGCAACTATCCTGGTGGGACGTTGGCGAACTTTTGCTCCACCTGTCCGCGCGGGCGCGCTGGCATTACTACTGCAACGCCAATCGTTTCACAATTCGCTAATCGATGCTTTGGAAAAAGGCCAGATTACCGTGGGCGAGCTCAACCTGGATCTGGAACAACGACGGCGTTTATTATGGTTTAGCAGCCCCGAGATTAAAATACGCGCAGCCAAACTCATTGGCGATGGCGAGTACAGCAATCGCAAAAGCATCGTTGGAGAGTGGTTAGCGAAACTACCCACGAAGGGCGACCCAGCCGCCGGCAAATCCGTTTTCGAGCAGAGATGCGCTCAATGCCATCTCGTAGGCAACACCGGCCACCGCGTCGGACCGGAATTGACCGGTATGTCTCATCGCAGTGTCGAGGATCTGCTTTCAAACATACTCGATCCTAACATGGCCATTAATCCAGCTTATATCACCTATAATTGCGAGACGACGTCCGGCGAACTTGAAACCGGACTCCTCCAGGCAGAATCAGCGGAAGCGGTGATTTTGCTGCAAGCCGCGGAAAAGAAAATAGTGATCCCCCGCTCAAGCGTAAAACATCTTCAATCCTCCGGGCTTTCCTTAATGCCCGAGGGCTTGGAAGCCGGCCTGACCCCGGCCAGCATCCGAGACCTGATTGCTTTTCTGCAACAGAGTCACTAGCCGAGCCAGACCGTGGTGTTGAATCTGCGCTACTTTTGGCGCTTCCTACGTAAAAAGTGAAGAATTAGTCGAGCATCCATTTCGATCACATTCTCCTCCCGCCCTCGTGATTGATCTTGGCTCCTTCTCCAGTCATCATGGGTTGTGTCGCTGAAAATTCCCTTCCAGGGAGTTGACCGCCCCATCATCTGGCTGCGGTTAACTCTGCTGAGTGCCCTCTTTTTAGGCCTCCTGGCCTCAGCGCCTTTGTGGACAAATTCACATTCTTTTCCTCTTCTGCCAATCATTTCAGGGTTTCCCACTCTGTCATCTCCCTGGGACAAATCCATCTTTGTGTTGATGCTATTGTCGCTTGTCCTCGCGCTTTGGTTGTATAGACCGGCCGTGAGCTTTTTCATTGCCGTATCTTTGTTCTGCTTTTTCGAAGACCAGAACCGCGGCCAACCCTGGTTTTACATGTATTGGGTGTTGTTATTGTTCTCGCTCCTGCCCGATTCCATAGCCCTGGCCGCTTGTCGTGTTGCCCTTTCGGTTGCTTACATTTGGAGTGGCATTCAAAAATTTAACGCCAGATTTTTTCAGGTGGTGCCTGCCTGGTTTGTAGCTCCAGCGGAACGCTGGCATCTACCTGCTGCCATGATTGAACTGCTTCGTTTGACGGTCGTCACTGCTCCAGTGATCGAATTGGCCATAGGACTCGGGCTCTGGGTACCCAAGGCACGAAAGATCGCGATTGGGTCAGCCGTAGCGCTGCACCTATCCGCATTGCTCTTTCTAGGGCCGCTGGGTTACAATTACAATTGGGTCGTATGGCCCTGGAATCTAGCGATGATTGCGCTCATTTGGTCGTTGTTTGCCGTCCCCAACTCTCTCGCTGTTGGAACCGAAGCACAACCATTTGCACCAAAGCGTTCCAATAGTTCCAAGCGAGAATCGAGGAAGGCCAGAAAAACAAGTGCCGGCCAACCCAAGGCAAAGCTCCAGCAAACCTTTATGGAATTACGCCGTTCCTCATTTGCTATGATTGTCCTTGGATCATATTCCCTGCTGCCTATTCTCAGTTATTGGGGAAAGTGGGATTCCTATTTCTCTTTCTCCCTTTATTCCGAGAACGCTGCGGCAGCAAACATCTTTATTTCCCAGGATTTCGGAGAACGGCTTCCGTCTCACTTGCATCCGTATGTGCAGCGTTTCCCTCAAGCGTATGACCCGCAACACCAGGGGCCGTTCACTTTCGGTTTTCAAGCCTGGGGATACGAGGAACTGCGCGTACCGCCGATTTCTGAACCGCGAAATTTTCGTTCTGTGTTTCGCTTTTTGCGCTCTTACTCGAAAGAGCCAGGCGACCTGAGAATGATTGTCGGCCAGCGCTCCGGTCCCGTCATCTTTTTTCAAGGCGAGAGTCAGGAATTCCTCGTCCCCAAGTAGTCTCAACCATGATTTCCACAAGCCCTCCTTTACTAGCTGCCAACGACCTTGCCCTGGCATACGGTCATGAACATTTGCTCAAAGAGGTCACCTTGTCCGTCGCCCCCGGAGAAAAAGCAGGACTGGTAGGGCGCAACGGCTGTGGCAAGACTAGTTTGCTGCGCATTCTAGCAGGGCACCAAAACGCCGATGCCGGTGAAGTCACCCGCCGGCGCGGCTTGCGAATCGGCTATCTCCCGCAGGAGTTTGAGTTGGACGGTACCCTCACAGTGCGACAAAACATCGAGGCAGGCGCGGCCGATCTCATGGATTGGCTGCGCCGCTACCAATCCGGGGACGGCACCGACGCGCAAATGGCCGCGCTGTTGAACCAAATCGAAAGCGCGGATGGTTGGAATCTTCAGGCGCGCATCAACGCCATAGCATCCGCTTTAAGTGCACCCTCCCTGGATGCAATCGTCGGACCGTTGTCAGGCGGTGAAAAACGTCGTGTGGCCCTCTGTCGCGCCCTGGTAACTCAACCTGATCTCTTGTTGCTGGACGAACCTACCAATCATTTGGACACTGAATCCATTCTGTGGCTGGAAAAATTCCTGACGGAATTTGCCGGCGCGCTCATTTTTGTCACCCACGATCGCTATTTCCTCGATGTCATTGCCACCCGCATCATCGAACTGGCGGATGGCCGCTGCTTTTCTCACCCGGGAAATTACACAGCCTACCTGGAATCGAAAGCGATCCGGCAACAGATCGCCGAACAATCGGAACGCCGGCGTCAACGCTTTCTAAGGGAAGAATTGGATTGGGTCCGCGCCGGCGTGCGCGCGCAAAGGTCCAAACCGCGACACCGGCTCGAGTCTTTTTATCAGGTCAGCGGGCTCGAAGCACCCCCGGAAGAACGTGAGCTCGATTTGCTGATTCCTCCGCCGCCGGAGCTGGGTAACACCGCCATGGACCTGGTAAATGTTGGCGCGCGAGTCGGAGATGAAACTGATCCGCGCTGGCTGTTTCGGCGTCTGACACTCTCTATCAAACCGGCGCAATGCACAGGAATCGTCGGACGCAATGGTGTCGGCAAAACCACCTTGTTGCGCATTTGTCTGGGTGAACGGCAACCGGACGAAGGCACGATCAAAATCGGAAAGAAAGCAGTTTTTAATTACATCGATCAAGCGCGGATGCAACTCAACGGGACCGGCACGGTTCTTCAGGAAGTATCAGACGGCAGCGAATCCGTCCTGTTTGGCGAGGAACGCCTGAGCGCCCGCTCTTATCTGCGCAGGTTTTTGTTTGCTGATGAACGGGTGAATGAACCCGTAGCCCGGCTCTCGGGTGGTGAACGCGCCCGGCTAATGCTCGCTAAAGTGCTCCGCCGTGGTGGCAATGTACTTGTGCTCGACGAACCGACCAACGACCTGGACCTGCCCAGCTTGCGGATGTTGGAAGAGGCACTGGCCGACTTTGACGGCACTGTCCTGGTCGTCAGTCACGATCGCTATTTCCTGGATCGCATTTGTGATCAAATCATTTCCTTTGAAGAAGGCGGGCTGTTCGTTCAACCAGGAAATTATTCCTATTACCTCGAGAAAAAGAAGGAACGGGAAGCGCTCAATCAGAAAGCGTTCCCATCCAAAATAGTTGCGCCGAGGCTCGATTTGCCTGAGTTGCAAAAGCCCACTCGTCCGCGCAAGCGCACCTTCAAAGAACAACGCGAACTGGACGGTATGGAGACGGCGATATTGGCCGCCGAAGCCCGCGTGCAGGAATTGGAAAGCACTTTGAACGACCCGGAATTCCATGCCACCCGCTCCCGGGAAGCTCGTGGTCTGATTGCAGATTTAGAAGCCGCCAAAGCGGAAGTAGCTCGGTTGTACGAGCGCTGGCATGAGTTGACCGAAATAGCCCCCAGGTAGCAGACGTCACAGAGTCAAAAAGGTCTTCTACACGGCGCGTTAGTGCGCTATCTCTCCTGCCCAAGGAGGATACGCATATCGTGCAGCGGCTTAACGCACAGTCCAGCCGGGCCTGGCCAATAGCGACAGAAAACGGCGAGGCAGCAGCATCCCGCCGTCGGCTGGCACGACTCGTTAGGCCTTGCTACTGTCACTTTTTAGATAGGCCATCACGATCACCAAATCGATCTCCGAGGCTCACCTCTATTTGAGGTCGCTTCTAAGAAACAGATCATCCCAAACGCTTTGTAACAAACATTGGTGGATATCCGTGGATTTGTTGTAACTGAGCGTTGTAACTCACCCATTTATTATTATTAGTTATTGTTTACAAAATGGTCGGGGCGGTGAGATTTGAACTCACGACCTTCTGAACCCCATTCAGACGCGCTACCAAGCTACGCTACGCCCCGCACCACTGGCTGATCCTCCACATCATCAGCACGTCGATAAGGTAACAGTGCGCGGAGGCATTTCAATATCTAAGATTACGAGATTTAGATTACTGAGGTTTGAATAGAGCCATCCGGGTTGGTATCCTGGGGAACGATGCGACTCCCCTATAAACCGCCCTTACCTCGGCCCTCTCCCATCGGATGGGAGAGGGGGAAGAAACCGAAATTGTGTGTTCTCAGTGCAATCTTCTGGTGCAGTGCAATTTGCTCGAACGCCGAGACAGGCCTGAGTCTTTCCTGGACGAACAACCTGTTGACGGTTGCCAGCCCAACTTTGCCCGGCGGAAAATTGGAAATTTTATATTTGGAAGCTTTTTGCCGGAAAGGTTCGACAGAGCGAGAGTGGGGAAAAACAGTTTTGCCTCATAAGACAAAGTTGATCAGCGCTGAATCTGATCATCTTCGTTTTCGAACCTCGATCCAGCCAAACGCCTTGATGCTCCATGAGGTTCGCTCCAGCAATGATGTGATCCATTTTCAATTCGCGTTGACGAACGCTGGGGATCAACCATTGGATTTGGAATGGTTTCAGCCGGCTTGCATCCGGGTCGCTCGATTTACTGGATCAGATCAAAGCAATTACACAGCCCGCAGTTTTATTTTCACAGAAAACGATCTAACCACGTTGAGCAGTACGAGGAGACGACAAGACGCTTTGTACCGAGGCGGGCAAGTTTATGTGCCCGGGAAGATCAACCTGGCCGATGTGAACCCACGTCCTATCTCATTGGACAAACCTGTCATAGGGTTGATTGGCTGCTTCTCCGCCGACGGGACCCAGTTGCTCGCGACGGCTTCAAGCTCCACGCACGAATTGTTTGAGGGGGTGTTCGTTTGCCTTCACAGTGATCCGCATGTCGGCGGTCTCGCGCCGCATGAAACCAGGAAGATTGAGGCCAGGATTTACCTGTTGAAAAATAATCCCGAGGAACTGCTCAAACGTTATCGCCACGATTTCCCGGGACAGGATTTCTGAATGGCCGTTGAAAAATCCGAAGTCCGAGGATCGAAATCCGAAGCAAGTCCAATTTAACGGCCACGTCCTCTTATCATTATTTTTTCTTCATCCCACTTCGGGTTTCGGGGATTCGGATTTCGGATTTCGTTTCGCGATCGTATGCGTCGCGTGTCCGTAAAACATTTCCGCCGCTTCCATCAGGGTCTCGGTTAAGGTGGGGTGCGGATGAACGGTTAGAGCAAGATCTTTCGCAGTCGCGCCCATCTCAATGGCCAGGACTCCTTCCGCTATCAATTCCCCTGCCCCATGCCCGACAATGCCGACCCCCAGAATGCGTTCCGAGTCGGGGTCAATGACCAGCTTGGTCATGCCTTCGGGACGATCGAAGGTCAAGGCGCGGCCCGAGGCTCCCCAGGGAAACTTTACAATTTGGACAGTCTTGCCCTTTGATTTTGCTTCGGCCTCGGTAAGTCCGCACCAGGCCAGCTCCGGGTCGGTGAAAACCACCGCTGGGATGATCACATTTTCGGAAGTACTCTCTTCGCCACAGATCACTTCAACGGCGATTCGGCCTTCCCTGGTTGCCTTATGCGCAAGCAAGACGCCGCCTGCAATATCGCCAATGGCATAGATCGCCGGATCTGCAGTCTCTTGTTTGGCATTCACCTGAATGAATCCTTTTTCATCCAAAACAATCTTGGTGTTCTCAAGACCAAGGTCTTCCGAGTTGGGCGTGCGCCCAACCGCCACCAGCACACGGTCGTAAAGTTCTTCCTGTTTTTTGCCTTCCAGTTCGAACTCGACTTTGATCTGCTTTCCGCTCGTGGCCATTTTGCTCACCTTGGTTTTCAAGCGCACCTCTTTAAACGCTTTCTTGGCGTAGTTCATGATCGGCCGCGCGAGGTCGGCGTCCGCGCCCGCTAAAATTGTATCCAGCGCCTCAACCAATACCACCTTGCTGCCGAGGGTTGCAAATACGGTTCCCAACTCCATCCCAATATAACCGCCCCCAACGACCAGCAGATTTTCCGGTATGTCTTCGAGCTCGAGTGCCTCGCGCGAGGTCATGATTCGCGGGTTGCCCAGGTCGAAAGCTTTCGGCATTGCGGATTTTGATCCGACGGCGATGATGGCATGTTCGTAACGGATCAGTTGCTGCCCTTGCTCGGTCTCGACCCTTAAGGTTTTGGAATCTTCAAAGTATCCGCGTCCTTGCAATACCTGAACACCGCGCATTTTGGCCAGTTGCGCAATGCCACCCGAAAGCCGGGTCAGAATGGATTCCTTCCAACTCCGAAGTTTGGAAAGATCGATAGTTGGGTCGGCAAATTTAATGCCCCGATTTTCCGACTCCCGGGCCGATGTGATGGCGTGGGTAGCATGGAGAAGAGCTTTGGAGGGAATGCAACCGCGATTCAGACAGACGCCGCCCAGGCGTTTGTCTTTCTCGACAAGAATGACTTTCTTGCCGAGATCGGCAGCAAGAAAGGCGGCGGCGTAGCCTCCTGGGCCTGCGCCGAGGACGAGAAGGTCGGTCGAATGGCGGGGTGATGGAGTGGTGGAGTTTTGGAGTGGTGGAGGCATGGAAGAGTAGGGTTAGGATTACCGGAGTCTTGAGTGTTTGAGTGATCTCAACCGTAAGCGATGTTGCTTTCTTTGATGATCAAGCTATCGATCCAATCGCCTGCTTCCTGTTTGCGTTCGAGGCTTTCGACCAATTTCAGCAGTCCGTTTTCCAGCTTGTAGGAAAGGCGGTTAAGTTCATCAAACTGTTTTTCAGAGATCTGCTCGGCCTTTCGATAAGCATGCAGACCCGAAACCGATTCTCCGATGGATCCCAATGAAAAGTTCAGGAATTGCAAGTACTGTCGAAGAGACCGACGGCAATATCCCTCAGCAATGTTCCGGTGACCCGAATCAGCACAGGCCATCGCCTGAGAAGCCACCCGCTTCAATTCATAAGGAAAAGCCCGGAAAACGCGGCTGGACAGGACATAGTAATCGATCGCATCATTCCAAACTCGCAACTGTTGATACCCACGATTTTTGTTTCTATATGTTGGCTGCATAACCGGATTCCCTTCCTGTTTCATCAATCCAGCACTCCATTACTCCATCACTCCGCTTCTTCAGATCTTCACATCGCTTTCCCCAAACCCCTCCAACCCCTTCACCAAATCCACCACAAACCGCGCAGCCGCCGCTCCGTCGATCAATCGATGATCGTAAGCGAGAGTCAGGGGCAGCATGAGACGAGGTTCGATCCTGTTCTCACGCACGACTGGCTTGGTGACCCCTCGGCCCAGTCCAAGAATGGCAACCTCCGGCTTATTGATGATGGGGGTGAAATGGGCGCTGCCAATACCACCCTGGTTTGAAATAGTGAATGTGCCCCCTTTCAGTTCTTCAGCCGAAACCTTACGTTCGCGGGCTTTTGTCGCCAGCGTTTCCAATTCTTTGGACAGGGACAGCATGTTCTTTTTATCGACATCACGGATGATGGGGACGATTAATCCTGCTTCCGTATCGACGGCGATTCCGATATGAAAATATTCCTTCGTTACAATTTCCTGGGTGGCTTCGTCGAGGCTTGAATTCAGCAACGGGTGCTTGCGGAGAGTCTCGACTACTGCTTTCAGGACAAACGAAGTGAGAGTCAGATGCGTGCCTTTTTGTTCATAAACCGGCGCATATTTTTTTCGCAAATCCATCATTGCAGTAATATCGGCTTCATCAAACTGCGTCACACGCGGGACCGTGGTCCAGCTTTCGGTCATGCGGCGGGCAATAACCTGACGCAAAGGGGAGAGGGGCTTTTTGCTGACCGGTCCCCACCTGGCAAAATCGATCTGTTCCCCTTTAGGTGTGGGATGCGCGGTCACAGGAGCAGAAGGCCCAACGGATGGCGCGGTGCCACGCTGCAAGCGCTCGATGTAAGCACGTAGATCTGCCAACACGATCCGGCCGCCCCTCTCGCTTCCAGCGACACGAGAAAGATCGATGCCGAGATCCCGCGCTAATTTGCGGAGCGAAGGAGCAGCGGCAGGTGTTACGCCAGGTTGCGGCTCGGCAACCCTCTCCGATTCTTTTGAAGGCGTTTCTGCCGAAATCTTTTCGGCGGGAGCGCCCTGCGGGGAGGTCATCTGAGGTTTATCCGGTTTTTGCGAAGGTTCCGAGTCCCCAGGAGCGAGAGAAAGGATGTTTTGACCTACACTGATCTTATCCCCGGTGCGCACGAATATTTTTGTCACTTTCCCCGCCGCAGTGGAGGGAATGGTCGCGACAGCTTTTTCGTTCTCCAATTCCAGGATAGGCTGATCTTTGGTGATTTGATCGCCTTCTTTGACAAAGAGGTTCACCACTGTGCCGGAATCCGCTCCTTCGCCTAGATTGGGAAGTTTCAGATCCATAATTGGATATAATCGGCCTTACGCATGCGGTAAATTATGCTGACGTCGTGGGATTGCAAGTCAGGGAACACTGTGAGCGCTCAACTGCTACCCAGGAACCTCTTTGGTAGAAACAGGCTTGGCCGAAAAGAGCAGCACTGGTTGCGAAACCTTCTGCTTTGAGGAAACACCAGAAAAACCACAGAGGCACAGCGCGGCAAAGCGCAGCCAAACAGGAAACGGCAGGTAGGAGATTTTGACCACGGATAAAACCGGAAAACACGGATAAGACGGAAGAGCCATTAAACAGGTTTCATCCTCTAAAACCGTATGAAACATATAGAACTAAACTTTAATTTTTTCCCTGTCTTATCCGTTTTCTCCGGTTTTATCCGTGGTAAAATTCGCTCGACACCCCCCCGCGGTCCTAGGGCGTTTGCATGTTACACGCTCGGTGCAGTTCACCGGCAGCCAGCAGGTAAAAAAGGTTGTGGACAAGCCAAGGCTCGCTCGTTCGGAATGACGGTGAACGCCCGCCAGTACGGCTCATATCAAACCCAGGCCGATCGGCCATCCCAAGTTCTCGCACAAACCCATTGGGAACCGTTCCAGGAACAGCGCCGCGCTCGTGCCCTGGAATGGAATTATATCGATGATGATAACGCGGCGGGTTTCTTGCGCCCTTACCTTCAAACAGACACAGGTCGTAGGTGTTTTTGCCTAAGATCCAATCCATTTGGTCAATCGCAAAGACCAATGCGGCAGGTTCCCTGGTCAACCGATAAACCAACGCAGCGGCCCACGCCCGGCCTAGAATTTGAAAACTATTCCCAAGGTCTGCCGGGAAAAACTGCGTTTTTTCTCCAACAGGTTGCTGGCTTAAGCCAAATGGATTATCTGCCTCGCGCGAACAAAAGCGGACATATTCCTTAAGCGCGGCAACGATCCTCGAATTGAGCGGATCGTCGTTCTCAACTAAAGCGAATGAGGCCAGAGCGGCGGCGCTGGATTCTCCAGAGCTGCCAAAAGCGCCTTGCAACGGTCCTTCAGGGACCTGTTGCACAAGCAAGGACTCCACACTTCTACGCGCATACTCGATATAATTGCTGTGTCCAGTTACGGTATGGAGTTCGAGCGCGCTCAGAAGAAGGTAGCCGCTTCCCAAATTAGTTCCGCCTTTGCTTGCGTAATCCCACAGACGAACAGCAGCTTTCAAATAATCATTCGTTCGCCCTCGCTTGCTCAACAACGCACTGAGCCGAGCCCACGCTGCGATGACCAGAGGTGAATTGCCTTCCCCGGGCTGAACGACAGGGTCGTCTGCGGTGCCTGGCACATTATCGGTATGCACCTCTGGAGCTGACCATTTAGTCCATTGCCGGCCCGGACCCTGAGAAATTGTATTGCGCAGCCCACCGGTTTCAGGAATCTGCATTTTTGCCACAAATTGCGCCCCCCACAATGCTTCATCCAACGCGTCCACCATGCCATCGCCATTCCTGTCGTACCGGCTAAAAACTTCGGGCGCATTATTCAGTGCGTTGAGCAGTGCAAATGCAACCCCGCCATCGCCATGTTCGTACATCAGTTTGTTGTAGTCGCCAGCACTGTGCCATCCGCCTGTAGCGTCTATTTGCGTGCCGTCCGGCAGTTTTGCATCATCGAGATGACACGGTTTGTGCCAACCAGGCACGTCGAACCCGCAACGTTGAATAAAGAAGAAATCCACGGAACTTCGTGCGGTTTGGCCCAGCACAGTCCCTGCCCCAACCGCAAAGGGTGCAGAATCACTAGCGATCCCATCCACTTGCGCATGGCCCCGAAACTGGCCAGCGTCGTGGCAATCCGAAAAATCCGCGCGCCAGAAATACCACCCCCAATCGTCATCAGTTCCGGTGTAGATGCGACCGGCACATGGAAACGTTTTCTTCCAAGGCGCCTTGCCTAAAGGTGTAAGGAGCTTGAAGGAAGCCAAACCATCTGCCGGATAAAAGTTGGCGGCGATCACTGCGGATTTGGGCCCTGCTTGATCGTAACCCACTTGATTCACAAATACGCGCACACGCTTTTGATTCGGAGCAAGCCGCACTAGATCTGAATCGTCCAGCCAAACATTGCCGCCTCGCGCGACTGCGACGAGGCGCACAGAAGAGGCATTGGTTGGAGCTGTTATTATGAGCGACATCAGCTGCCAACTTTCCCCGCGCACTGAAGGGCTTGTGTCCACCCGAACCACTTTCTGTTGATCGTCGGTCCAGCAGGCAAGCATCATCGCTGTCGCAGACACGTCACAGCGAGCCCATACGGACAACTCATATCGATCCGTCCATGCCGCCAGCCCGTAATTGATTGAGGAAAATGCAAACCAATCTCCTGAGGGAACAAGCAAGGCGCTGGATTTTCCTTCTCGCTTAATGGTTGGATCCGGCCGGACTGATCCGCCTCGCCGCCCATGGCTTAATTTGTCATCCTTTTCTTCACCCCAAAAACCAATGCGACCACGTTCGTCTGCTTCCATTCCTTTGTTGCCCATGAACGAAGCGTCCATAGGTGCAAGATTAATTGAATTCAAGTTGGCCTGGCCTTTTAAATAAAACCAGACACGGGCCCGAACAGTGTTGCCATCGGAGGAGTCTCCTCGGCCCTGTCTGCCTGGAGTTGGAAATTCAACCACGGTATAGCACCGATTGGGCGAGGCCTTGAGAGTTGACCCAGCCTTCCTGGAAATGACACGCCCTTGTTGGTCGAGAATATCCACACCCAATTTTGCAGAACCGGAATTGCAATGTATCCATCCATCCAGACGGTACTTTGTACCGGCTTTGAGTGCACGCGCATCGGTTTCGAAGATTTGGTCCTCTTTCACCGTTATCCCCGAAAGAGTGCGCGATTGATTATTTCCGAGACCACTGACCCAAGAGGTTCCCTTATGAATATGTTCGCCTTCCAGGGGTGAAATGGCGGGCTTAGAAGGGCCGTTTGTTTGAGATGCACTGGAGCTTGCGGCGATCGCTTCGCTGGTGGAGATCGCCATAATGCAGATGGCGATTCCCAAAAGGCTAAGGAAGTTCTTGTACGGGCGGGATTGCTCTTTCATAGAAATCAGACTGGATCCAATACTTTGATTCTGCGTCATCGTTCTCCTTCCATCGATCCGCAGCATGGTGAATGAGGAGAGAGGTTTTCTCCAACCCGGTCAAGCGTCAAATGCCTAAGCGTTCTGAACTCCTCAACCGTTTACGGTAATCAATTGCCAAACGGGCCGGAAGGGTCATCATTGGAAAGCGCTTGAGGGGCGCGATGCTTGTGAAAAGTTCCGATTGATTAGTGCGGCAGCTAAGAATCAGCTTTTAACCTGACAGAACGTTTAATAAAGGGACCAATTATGACCGACGACCAATCAGGCCAGCGCCCGGGAGCGCCGGCATCCCTGCCGGCGATTTCTTTTTCTTCTGCTCCAGGTGCCGCCAGGGATGGCGGCGCTCCCAGGAGCAATCTGAAGCCTTCGTTCGTGCCCGCGAGCCGGGAAACTTCCCGGGTGGTGACGAGTGTCCGGTCACCCGAGCCCCACTTGGGGTGGCATTCGCGCGGCTTTCTACCCCACTGGGACCATCCGGCAATGATCCAATCCGTCGGTTTTCGGCTACATGATTCACTCCCGAAGCAAGTCCTAGAGAAATGGCGGCTGGAGCTTAGGCTGACAGAGTTAAGATCTTACAGGATTAACCAAAAGCAAAAGAATCATCCAGGTGAAGTCGGCGCTTGCGCAGAACTCAAGAAAAGCGAAATAGAACTGCGCAAGCGCATCGCTCGGTATGAGGACGAAGGTCACGGATCTTGCTGCTTACGCATTCCCCAGATTGGTCAACTCGTCGAGAACGCGCTGTTGCGATTCGATGCCGATCGCTATCGACTGCTCGCCTGGTGCGTGATGCCAAATCATGTTCATGTCTGCTTCGAATGCCTCGAAGGCTATCCTATGGCGGATGTACTTCACTCGTGGAAATCGTTTACAGGCAATAAAGCGAATGAAATCCTGGGGAAACGGGGCGAGTTTTGGCAGCGCGACTATCTGGACCGTTACATCCGCAATTCCGAACATTATTGCCAGGCTATTTCCTATATCGAGAACAACCCGGTTAAGGCAGGGCTTGTCAGACAAGCGGCCGGTTGGGTATGGAGCAGCGCTAAATTCCGCGTCGATGCGTCGGCATCCGTGGCGGCGATTTCTTTTTCTCTGGCTCCAGAAGTTGCCGCCAGGGATGGCGGCGCTCCCAGGGAAGGGCCACAGTGTGGCTGCAATTCTTAGACCTTTTTCAGAATGATCTTTTCAATTTGGAATTACCGCTTCCTCGACCAGTTCAAATTCAACACTAACAACCCTCCAGGCCCGTGGGGCAACGCTGCGTGGATAAAATTTGTGCCATCCCCTTTTCCAATTAAGCTCGCGCCCTTCTTTTTCACTTCGTCAATCATAACAGCCCTTAATCGTGCTGAATTTCCCCTGACTTGGCCTCCCAGCCAAGCTCGAAAACTGGCGCCCAAAGATCTTCGGAGTTGAACTATGCTGGAGTTGCTGGACAGACAATCCCACTTGCATCACGGGAGAGTATCTTCCATCTTTCACCGACCAAAACTTACATGAGTTTAAAGCTTTCGACTTTGAGCATTTTGCTCGGCCTGGGAATGGGACTGCCGCAGATCTATGGGCTGGTAAAACCGGCGGCCTTTGCGGCGGCCGTGCGGAAATTTCCGCGGTCGCTTCCCTGGGGTTACGCCTTGATGCTGTTAGGCACGATCTGGTTCTTATGGAATTTGAACCAGGAACCAATCTCTGATTTTGCAGTTTATAAAACTCCTCTTCTAGTTGCCTTCGCTGGCGTCGGCCTGGGAGCATGCGTTTTTGTCCAGGACTTCCTTGCTGCGCGCGGACTGGCGGTTCTGTTTCTGCTCCTGGCCAAACTCATTGTGGATAGCGGGCGGCCTTACCTCGGTGAAACGCCTTGGGTTCTTGTTTTGCAAGGATGGGCTTATCTGCTTGTGGTTGCCGGGATGTTAATCACAGTTTCCCCCTGGCGGCTTCGCGATTTTCTCAATTGGGCAACCTCCAATGAAAAGCGAGTCAAAACGGGGTGCGGGATCCGACTCGCCTTTGGTTTGTTTATCGCTGGTCTCGGGGTTTTGAAGTTCTAGTGGAATGCGAGGCAAGATTCTCGTCATTCGTGGAGGAGCCATCGGTGACTTCATTTTGACGCTTCCAGCAATTACCGCTTTGCGTGGCCACTTTCCTGAAGCACACCTGGAGATACTAGGTTACCCGCACATCGCTCAATTAGCGCTGGCAGCGAAGGTGGTGGATCGTGTGCAGGGGATTGAGGCGCGTGGTCTGGCAGGCTTTTTCGCGCGGAAAGGTGACCTGTCTGAAGAACTTGCCGATTACTTTTCTGAGTTCGACGTGATTCTATCTTTTTTGTACGATCCAGACCGGATTTTTCAGGAAAATGTCGCGCGGTGCACAAAGGCGCAGTTCATTACCGGACCGCATCGAGCTCAGGATGCCGAACCTCTTCACGCAACGAAGGTTTATCTAAAACCTCTCGAGCGACTGGCAATATTTGACGCGGATACCGTTCCCAATTTATTCATAGGTGAGCCCTCCTCGCCTTTGCACCAACTAGCCCTTCACCCTGGAAGCGGAAGCCCCATAAAGAATTGGCCTGAAGAAAAGTGGGCAGAACTTTTGCGCTATCTGAGCCGCTCGACGGACTATCGGTTCTTGCTCATCGGCGGTGAAGCTGAAGGCGAACGGTTAGAGCGGTTGTCCCGAATATTTGATGCGGACTCAACGCGGCTGCAACTTGCACAAAGTTTGCCTCTCATCGAATTAGCGGGACTGATTCAGCGTTGCAAGTTGTTCATAGGACATGATTCGGGGATTTCTCATTTGGCGGCAGCACTAGGGTTACCAGGCCTCATTTTATGGGCGAATACACCTTTAGATGTCTGGCGGCCACCGAGCAAGAAAGTGCGGATTTTGCAACACCCCACTGTTCTGGAAGCTTTACCCGTAGATACAGTTATCGAGGCTTTCCACGAACTGGAAAGGGGAATTGCCAAAATCTCTACGACGCCAACCAGCTAATTCTTGTGTCCGATTTTTTGGGCAGAAGAAATGCTCCTGTACAGCTATGACCGCTAGAACACCGAACAGTATGCGGTTGAGCTTAGCAAAAGAGACGGTCCGTCTTGGCACACTGTACCGTTATGGGACACCTTGGCGACGAGTTCTCGCGGAAAACTGATTATTTGAGGCTTTGGCCTGTGCAAACGGGTTTTGCGCCAGATGAACAAAATTCTCATTATCGACGATGAAGAGTGGCTGCGAGAGATGGTGAACCTTGCGCTGACCCAAAAGGGGTTCGAGGTCATCGAAGCTCCGAACGGCGGTGTGGGAATCGAACTCGCTCAGAAAGAATTGCCGGACCTTATCTTATGTGACGTCAATATGGATAAGGTGAACGGATATGCCACCTTATCCTCACTGCGGGACCAGCCTGCAACAGCTTCCATCCCTTTCATTTTGATGACCGGCCTTGCGGATAATGCCGGCATGCGGCATGGAATGGAGTTAGGAGCAGATGATTACCTGCCCAAGCCTTTCACCATTGAGGGGCTTTATGCGGCGGTCGAAGCGCGGCTCAAAAAAACTCAGACCCTGCGCAGCGCGGCGGAAAAGAAATTAGCCGATTTGCGCGATAACATCAGTCTGATGTTACCGCATGAAATGCGCACGCCTTTGAATGGCATTCTTGCTTATGGCGAGATCCTTGGAGCAGAGGCCGCGACTTTGCCACCCGCGGAAATCGCCGAAATGGGACAAGCTATCTACGATTCTGGAAAACGTCTTGAACGGTTGATCGAAAACTTTCTCATCTATGCCCAACTCGAACTGCTGGCGGCTGACCCATTGAAGATCGCAGCCCTTCGCAAAAAGCAAAGCTCACATCCGGCAAAACTCATTGGCGAACGCGCGCTCGCCCAGGCGAGAGCCGCGAACCGCCCGACCGATTTGACCCTGCAGCTTGATGAAAGTTCAGTCCCGGTCTCAGAGGATTACCTGGCGAAAATCATCGATGAGATCGTGCAAAATGCCTTCAAATTTTCCCAGCCCGGCACGCCGGTCCTGGTAAGCGCCGGCAGTGCTGCAAACAAATTCTTTCTGAACGTCACCGATCGAGGGCGGGGACTTTCTACTGACCATATCACTCACATTGGAGCCTACATGCAATTTGATCGGAAAATGCAGGAGCAGCAAGGCCAGGGATTGGGGCTCAGCATCGCAAAGCGCCTGGTGGAATTGCACGGCGGGACATTGACAATTCAGAGTGACTCCCAGGCGGGCACGTCCGTCAGTGTCAAACTCCCGAACTGCACTCTGCCAGAGCCCGCGCTTGCGTCGGACTGCATAGGGTTTAACGCCTGAAATGCGGGAGAATTTAGAACGGCAACCGGCTGTAAAGAGCTGTCAAACCGCGCTGAGCAAATTCGGCAGCTAAAAACACCAGGAGAATTCCTACCACTGGCGAGAAATCCAGCTTGCCAACGCGGAACGGTGCCCACCTTAAAGGTGACAAAGTATTACGTCCAGTCAGTGTGATGAAGGTCCAAAATGCATTGTTGCCCAGATAAATATAAGTGCTAATCAACCACAGCAGCAGCAAGGCCCCAATCAAATACTTCCAACTTAGGTAAGCCCCCAATCCTATCACCGCGGCTTCTTCCAGACGATGCATACCGGAGAGCGCCGGCTGGATCAGTTTGAACTGGGTTAACACTGGATCCAGTCCCATCCACGTCGCACCGGTTATGAATAAAGGAAGGAGCAATTTAATCATCCAAGGCCAGCGATCCACCCAGCCCAGATGCAGTTGTACCATTCTTTGCATCGGCTCGGATTCCGCACTCCGTCCGTTGACCAGCGACAGGAATAATAACCAAAGGTAAAATACCGCGAGCGTGAGTAAAAAACTCAAGATCGAAAAGAGAAAAACACGACCGAATACGTCACTGCGAAAAAAAACGGAAATGGCGCCTAACTGCAAATGGGGGACCCAATTGACCGCAGGTCCAATTTGCCAGTACAGCCAGGCGCGCAGGAGCAAGAGCGCAACCAATCCCGCGAGGAAAGGCCAGCGTCGAAAACGGGCCGGCTCCGCTCTTTTTAAAGCCCCTACCAGGGAAGCAGCCGAGGTTTTCACAAGTGGATCCAACCTGGCAGCTCGCCAACTCAGCCAGAGCAATAGTCCGGCAATGTTCAATAACACATCAATAACACCCATGAAATCTGGTACTGTTTGATACCCGCGTTACTAGGAAACTTTGGATGTCGGCGTACGCCAACAAATTTCATCACATGAGTTTCAATAATGTTTCAGCCATTTCCGAGGGAGTAACCGCCACACCGATGCCTGCTGCTTTGAAAGCGGTGATTTTCGCCGCAGCGGTGCCCTTGCCTCCGCTAACGATGGCCCCGGCGTGCCCCATACTGCGCCCAGGCGGAGCCGTGGCGCCAGCGATAAACCCGGCCACTGGCTTTTTGCAGTTTTCCTTGATCCACTCGGCCGCCTCTTCTTCGGCGGAACCTCCAATCTCGCCTATCATGATAATCCCATGCGTCTCAGGATCTTCATTGAACATCTTAATAACATCCAGATGAGATGTCCCATGGACAGGGTCACCACCGATCCCGACACAGGTGGATTGGCCCACACCCCGCGACGTAAGCTGCCAAACCGCTTCGTACGTCAGCGTTCCGCTGCGGGATACCACACCAATATTGCCGCGCTTATGAATATAGCCAGGAGAGATTCCGATCCGGCAGCCTCCGTAAGAATCCTTGCCCTCCCCAGGCGTAACGACTCCCGGACAATTCGGTCCAATCAACCGCGTCTTTTTTCCATCCATGGCTCGCTTGATTTTAACCATGTCCTCCACGGGAATGCCTTCTGTGATGCAAACCACCAGATCCAGCCCGGCATCGACTCCTTCCATGATCGCATCCGCGGCGAACGGCGGTGGAACAAATATGGCCGAAGCCGTCGCACCGGTCTGTTTTTTCGCCTCGGCGACAGTGTCGAAGATCGGCACTTTGGATTCGAAACTCTGCCCGCCCTTACCGGGAGTAACACCGGCAACGATCTGTGTCCCATACGCGAGGCTCAATTGAGTGTGTCGAGCGCCAAAGGAACCGGTGATACCCTGCACCATAACGCGCGTTTGAGAATGGATCAGAATCGACATGGGGGCAGAGGCTAATGGGAGTTTGCAGGTTTTGCAAAATGATTTGCCGCTATTACGCGAAATAGGTTCGGGTAACAAAGTGGCGCCACGATGCTTTGACCAAACCTGCTTTACGATCAGCCGAGCAACACTGAGATCTTAAGGTACGACCGCCTGGACTACCTTTTCGGCAGCATCGGACATCGATCCGGCGCTAATAATCGTCAACCCCGATTCGGCAAGCGTCTTTTTGCCCATTGCCACGTTATTTCCTTCGAGTCGCACAACCAACGGCAATTTCAAGCTGGTTTCTTTTGCCGCTGCGACGATGCCCTTGGCGATAACGTTGCAATCCATAATGCCACCAAAAATATTTACTAGGATTCCCTTCACATTTGCATCTTGCAAAATGATTTTAAAAGCCGCGGAGACTTGCTCCTGGCTTGCACCTCCGCCCACATCGAGAAAATTGGCAGGCTGACCGCCAAAATGCTGGATGATATCCATTGTGGCCATGGCTAGACCTGCTCCATTGACCAGACAAGCGATGCTTCCATCCAGCTTGATGTAATTGAGTCCATGCTTGCTTGCCTCGATCTCGAGAGGCGCTTCCTCTCCTAAATCGCGCATGGCCTGCAGTTCTGGATGCCGGTAAAGAGCGTTATCATCCAATGACAATTTTGCATCCACTGCTTGCAAGGCCTCTTTGCCTTCATTTGTTTTGATAACACACAATGGATTGATCTCCAGTAATGCTGCATCGCACTCCCACCAGGTTTGGTAAACCCCCATAAGCAATTTGGCGGTCTGCCCGATAAGATCGCCTTTCAAGCCGAGGGCGGTTGCTATTTTGCGTGCCTGATAGGGCATTAGTCCAATGGCAGGATCGATTGATTCCTTGATGATCTTCTCCGGCATCCTGGCGGCGACCTCTTCAATATCCATCCCCCCTTCACTGCTAGCCATAATAAGGGGACGAGAGGAAGCACGGTCCAACAAAACGGCAAGGTACAGCTCCTTTTGAATGTTCGGCGCGATCGCGATCACCACTTTGTTGACCAGTTTTCCTTCCGGCCCAGTCTGCTTGGTCACCAAAACATTTCCGAGCATTGCGCGAGCACCGGCTTCCGTTTCAACGGCGCTCTTGAATAGTTTTACGCCGCCTTGATAGCCGCTCTTGAAGGTACCCTTGCCACGCCCGCCGGCATGGATTTGCGATTTGACCACCAATAGTTTGGCGCCTTCTGAAAATAACCGCTCCGCGAGCCTTCTCGCTTCTTCCGCTGTTTGGCAAACATCTCCCGGCGGGACGGCGACGCCGCGCTGCGCGAGCAGTTGTTTCGCCTGGTATTCGTGAAGGTTCATAAACGACGAAGCCCAACCGTCCGCCTCGAGGGTTGATCAGCCCGGTTTGTCACAATCCGAAAAACCTCACTTCCGGTCTTTCAGAGGCGTGTATTGTTTCAAGGGAGGCCCCGTATAAATCTGGCGTGGACGATAAATTCGAGACTGACCGCTCTCCATCACTTCGCGGTAATTGGCAATCCAGCCGGGCATTCGGCCAATGGCGAAAATAACCGTAAACATTTCGATGGGAATCCCTATGGCGCGCATGATTAGTCCGCTGTAAAAATCCACGTTGGGATATAATTTTCGCTCGATAAAATACTCGTCCCGAAGAGCAGCTTCTTCCAGGTTTTTAGCGATATCCAATAGCGGATCAGAGACATTCATTTTGACCAGCAACTCGTCACAGCTTTGTTTAATGATTTTTGCTCTGGGATCGTAATTTTTATAGACGCGATGACCGAATCCCATCAGGCGCTTGCCGCTATTTTTGACTTTAGCCTCCTCAATGAATTTTGAACCATCGTCCCCGGCTTTGTGGATTTCCTCGAGCATCTCGAGCACAGCCTGGTTGGCCCCGCCGTGGAGAGGACCCCAAAGGGCGCATACCCCCGCCGCGGCGCTGGCAAATAAATTCGCTTTGCTCGAAGCCACCATTCGCACGGTCGCAGTCGAACAATTCTGCTCATGGTCCGCGTGCAGCACAAAAATCAAATCGAGCGCCTTCACCGCTTCAGGCCTGAGTTCATAATCCTGGTAAGGCAATGAAAACATCATGTGAAGGAAGTTGGCCGTGTACTTCAAATCAGGCTTGGGGTACATGATGGGCAACCCCCGCGATTTTCGATAGGCGAAGGCCGCAATCGTGCGCACTTGAGATAACAACCGGGCTGCTGGTATTTCGAAATGATCCCGGGTGTGAGCCGTTAATAGCTCTGGATAAAAGCAACTGGCCGTATTAATCATGGCGGAGAGGATGGCCATGGGATGAGCATTGGGCGGGAACCCTTCAAAATGGTGTTTCATCCCCTCAGGAAGCAGCTCGTTATGCGTCAACAAATCTGAAAAAGCGCGCAATTCCGCACTGTTGGGCAGCTTACCCATGATGATTAGATGCGCTACTTCAATGAAGGTGGATTTTTGCGCCAATTCCTCGATAGGAATCCCACGATATCGCAAAATGCCGCGCTCCCCGTCAATAAAGGTGATCTGGCTCTGACACGAACCTGTATTGGCATAGCCATCATCCAGGGTGATATAGCCGGTATTATCGCGCAGGGCCGAGATGTCGATCCCCATTTCCTTTTCTGTTCCTTCAACGATAGGAAGCTTGCAAGATTTTCCGTTGAGAATCAGTTCAGCGGTTTTGTCCATAAACAACTTTAATCTATTAATGTGGCCGCAGAAAGTATGGGATTCAACTCGATCAAGCAACTCCAATCAACCGTCGGCCCAAAATTTTTGATGCAGCCAGATTCAAACCTCAAGTCGACCATCATCTCGCATTGGCACTTTCTCTTGAAATTGATGAGGCAACCGATCAAGCTTGTTCCATGAGCGCGCGTTTTTTGCTCCTGGCCCTTTCTTGGTTATTCTCCGGAGCAATCCACGTTCAGTCCGCTTCCCCGAATGAGCTGCTCAAGGTGGCGGGAAAAGAGTACCTGCGTTTATCGGATTGGGCCGTTGGCAATGGACTGGTATTTCGCTCGTCTGGCAAAGGCGCGGCCGAATTGAGCAATTCATCGTCGAAGTTTACATTTAGAACGGATTCTCGGGAAACTCGGGCAAATGGCGTGACCATTTGGCTTTCTTTTCCTGCTGTGCTTCATAATGGTTCCATTTATCTATCACGGCTCGATCTTCAAACCACCCTCCGACCGCTGCTATCACCCCCTAAAAACCCGGCTGGAGCCGAATTGAAAACCGTCTGTCTGGATCCTGGCCACGGCGGCAATGATCCCGGTAAATGTGTCGGCCCATTCCAGGAAAAAAAATTTACTCTGCTTTTAGCACACGAGGTCCGGCAACAACTCAAACGGGCAGGCTTCCAGGTCACACTCACACGTTCGACTGACGTTTCCGTGGATTTGCCTTTGCGTCCGGAACTGGCACGAAAACAGAATGCGGACCTGTTCGTCAGCTTGCATTTCAACTCCGTCGAAACAGGCCGCACCGTCGTCCGTGGGACCGAGGTTTATTGTCTTACTCCCGTGGGGGCCAGCTCGACGAACGCTCGAGGGGAAGGTTCTCATGCGGGCTGGTGCTCGGGCAATCGCAATAACAACAACAACATCTTTCTTGCTTATCAGGTTCAACGAGCTTTGACCAAAAATCCTTCCGTAAATGATCGCGGTGTGCGCCGAGCGCGTTTCGCCGTTCTACGTGACGCCGAGATGCCTGCGGTGCTCATCGAAGCAGCCTTCATGTCGCATCCGGAAGAAGGAAAACGCATTTTTGACTCAACTTACCGCAAGCAATTGGCCCGCAGAATTGTCGACGGTGTGTTAGCTTATAAACAAGCCGTCGAACAAAAAGGATAGCCATTGGTTTGCACATACCTCGATGAGCATTGTTACAAAAACTGGAGACAAAGGTACGACAGGTTTGATGTATAATCGCCGAGTATCCAAATGCGATCCTCGAGTCGAGGCATACGGCGCGGTGGATGAATTGAATGCCGCCTTGGGTGTTGGCCGCGCTGTCGCCAATGACGACTTCGTCCGCAATCATTTATACACGATTCAACAAGATTTGGTCACGGTGATGGGCCAACTGGCCACTGCCCAGCAAGACCTGAAAAGATACGCAGACGATGGTTTCGCTCTTGTGACGCCTGACATGGGCCGCCGGCTTGAAAACCTCGTGAAAGAAATCGAAGCTCAGAATATCACCTACGATGGGTGGGCTACGCCTGGCGCAAACCAAAGTTCAGCGGCGCTCGACGTGGCTCGCACGGTTTGCCGACGCGCTGAACGTCGTGTGTGTGCCCTCGAGGATAGCGGTGAATTGCAGAATCCTGAGATTTTGCTCTATCTAAACCGTTTATCTGATTTGCTTTGGCTGCTGGCCCGCTGGGTCGAAACCAAGAACATCTGTTGAACCGGGTCTTTAGCCATAGTCCCCGTCCTCCAGCTCCACAATTCTCCAGGAAATAAGAAGCTCAGTTCTGTTCATGAGTAATTCACCCCATATACGTTCAAAATTTTGAACCCATAATTAGGAGGTGACTATGAAAAAGATAACGGTGGTTCTGGTGGATGACCACACGGTTGTCCGTGAAGGATTACGCGCGCTCCTGGCTAATGAACCCGATATTGAAGTGGTTGGGGAAGCTCCAGATGGGCGTCGCGCATTGGCGCTGGTTAAGCAATCACAACCGGATGTTGTGGTCATGGACGTGGCTATGCCGCTGTTGAACGGAATGGATGCGACGCGGCAAATTCTACGGATCTCCCGCAGCACTGGCGTACTAGTCCTGAGCTCATATACCGATGAAGAATGTATTGACCAACTTCTGAAAGTCGGGGCCGCCGGCTATCTGAGCAAACAATCCGCCGCGAACGATTTGCCGAAAGCCATCCGGGAGGTTCGTCGTGGCAACCGGTACTTCAGCCCCTCGATTGCCCGCCAACTGCAAGAGCGTCAGAAGGCCAGGCAGGAAGATTATGGCGAGAAAAAGGAGCTCACCGAGCGCGAAGCCGAGGTGCTCGAGCTTGTTGCCACCGGCTTTTCCAACAAGGAATCGGCCGACCAATTGGGCATTAGCATTAAGACCATCGAAAAGCATCGTCAGCAGGTCATGAATAAACTAAATATTCATGAAACAGCGGGTCTTACCCGGTATGCCATCTCCAAAGGAATAGTGGAACAACGCAAAACGCCCGAGGCCGTGATCGATTAATTACTCGATTAGGCGTGCTTCAGAATCTCAGCGTCCTCTCCCCAGACCATTCCCAGGAGACGGATGCTCTCGCTGAAAGCGGCAAGGTTCAGCGGCTTGCTTAAGTAAAAATTCGCGCCTAGTTTATAAGCCCTTCTGACGTCTTCTCTTGAGTCCGAACTGGAAATGATAATAATAGGCGTGGCAGCCACATCGTCCTGCGGCTGAGCACGCAGCCATTTTAATACTTCAAAGCCATCCAGCAACGGCATCTTCAGATCCAACAATATCAAATCTGGCAAAGGAAACTCATGCCGATTATTGTAGTAAGGGGGATGCCCCGCCAGATAATCCAGAGCTTGTTGTCCATCTTTTACAATACACAAACGACACCCAGGGATACGCGCCAGCTCCATTTCCATCTGGAACGCATCTTCAGGATTATCTTCAACCAACAGGAAAACTCGCTCCTGACGAGTCACTCCCGGATGTGAGTCCCAATCATTCATGTCCTCGTATAAAATTGCAATATTACCCACCCTCTGATATGGGGTATAGTTATTAGTACAGCAGGCTTCCAGCCTGCTGTCTCGCGGATTTCCAAGCCGCAAAGGTCATGACAATTTTGACGCGGTAAATCACGTCGAAAGTCTGCTGACTGGAAGTCGGGAATACAGCAGATTTGAAATCGATTGAAATCTGCGTTACTTCGCTCGCAGCTTCTCCTCGGAGTGATTTACTCGTTTTTGTAAGAGGCGGAAATAAACAAAAAAAAGAGCCGGAAATCCTTCCGGCTCTCTGCCCCTATTCACTCTCCTTTGTAATTCAACCATAGTCCGAATTGTGATGCACACAAATAGAGTGGAAGCCTGCTTTTGAACAAGGAATAGACCTGACATTTAATCTGCGTTTTGCAGGTTAACTGGATGTCAAGCGGGCGTATAACTTGAGCCAGAATCTTTGAAAGGGGTTTTTAAGAGAGCCGTCTCCTTGCAAAAAAGGCGCGGTACAATACCGCGCCTTTCTTGACAACGAAGCGTGATTATAGACCTATGCAGCGCGTCGATAATCCGCTGTTTTATTCTTATCTTTCACTGACTCCTCTCCGGCAGTAGCGATATCCTCGGCATTTGCGCGCTCGAAGATCTGTTTGGCACGCTTAGTTTCCTCCGAGTTTTCCGAATGAACGGAAATTAAGATTCGCCCCTCGCGTATCTTAGACTCATATCGTTTCGCTTCGTATTCTGGAATACCCATGCCTACCAGGGTTCCGACAATACCGCCTGCAGCAGCTCCGATTGCTGCACCGCTTAATGCAGCCATGATGGGGCCTGCTGCAATGAATGGACCTACCCCGGGAATAGCAAGACTGCCTATCCCTGCCAACCATCCCAATACTCCACCCAGAACGCCCCCTGTTCCAGCCCCTGTAACAGCACCTTCCGGTGCTTTCGTGCTCTTTTTGTGTGCAAAGTCTTTTGTTCCGCTTTTATCAGGCAGAAGCACGGAAATGTCATTATTTGAGAAGCCGGTGTTTTTCAATTCATCGACAATCCGGGAAGCCTGCTCTTCATCTCGCGCGAGGCAAAATACAGATTTTTTGGCCATAATCGTCCTTTTGGTTTTATTACTTAGCTTTTACTTCAAGTTGGTTTTCGAGTGCTGTGACGCCTGGAACGGCTTGGGCAGCGGTTGCAATTCCTTGTAGCTCCTGCTCATTAGTGACCGGTCCTCGTAACGTTACCTTTCCGTTAACCGTAATTATTTTGATGTTTTTGGCGGTCGTAGAAAGTTCACTGCTCTTTGTTAGAGCGCGGCGAATGTTCCGGGTGATTTCCCGGTCGGATTCGCTATTTCCCTGATCTCCCGGAGTCAGGGCAGTGTCTGAGCGATCGCGAACATTCTTGCCCGTATTGTCAGGCTCGGTCCCTGCGGCCTTTTCTGTGTCGCTAGGATAAGTGCGACTGGCAGCATCAATATTTCGGGATGTGGGCGTCACATTTGTTGCGGTTTCAGCGGTGGGGCTGGTTGCGGTCACAGTTGAATCTCTAGTCTCGGTAGCAGCACGGTCAGTGTCTGATCGGTTACACCCTGCCATCAACCCCACCATGGCTAAAAAGCCCATCGTCGTTAGTATTTTCATAAATTTCATCGAGTTCTCCACTAAATGAGAAGTTCGTCCAGTCCTGAAGGGCACTCTATGGGGTATTCCCCGGCCCCCGGGGCTACTCAGCGAGAATATTTAACCCTTGTTCTACCGACGGAACTCGCGAAGCTCGTTATCACGACGAAGCATGCTGCTAATACAGGATGAGGAAACTCCTTGCTCCTGAAGCGTAAGAATCTGTTCGGCTGTTGTAACGCCGAAAGGTTCTTTGACAGCATTTATGTACTTTAGGATGAGCTTATCTGAAACTCTTTGGCGACTCAGACCGATGACTTTTTTTGCTGGATTGGAGAGCGAATTCTTTGGCGTGCTCGCAGCATCATTTTCTCTGTGCTCGATGGTGGTTTTTGCCATCCGAGTGTTCCGGCCTGTAAAAGAACGATCAAGAGACCCCGTCCGTGCATCCGCTATTACCTGCGGGGTCAGGCCTGGGCCCGCTCTGAGAACTGCCGCAGCACCACCGGCAGGCTCATCGGAGTTCTGGATGGACTCTTCTTTCCATTCACTAAGCAATTGAGCAAGTCTGATTTTGATTCGTTCTGTCAGTTGTTCCGGTGAGATCACCCCTTCCAATAATGCCGTGTATTTACCTAGTTCCTCCAGGACGCCCCGCAAACGCGCAATTTTCCTCTCCAGGACGGCTCCGGTGGCTTTTTGAAGTTTTAGCTGATTGACGTAACTGTCTGAATCGAAGCTGAGCGCGAATACTTCCTTATTTCCAGGATCATTTAAGAGCGCCTGCGCCTGAGTTTGAACCATTTCCGCCTGTTTGGTGGCACGATTCAGTTTGTCATCAAACCGAGCTTCCTGAATTTTGGCCTTGCAAGAATCCAACAAAACCACAACACCGGTGAGGTCCCGCGAGTTGATTTCACGGGACTTCAAACGGGATTGGAGCGCGTTCGCCACATCGGAGCGAATGTTTGAGAAAAAGCTTTCTGCGGCCTGGACAATCGTGGGGGTAGAACGATCCGGTTGCGTCTGACTGGGCCTGGCTCCGATTTGTGCCAGACTGCCAAAGATGGCTGCCGCCAATGTTAATCTGACCATGGTCATAATCTTTCGGGGTTCGAAACATCGGTTTTGAGCCTTTGCCCAAAAGAACGAGTTAATCCACTGCTAATTTCGACCCCTGTCCGATGAGTGCATCGATTCTACCTGCGAAGGCGAGTGCTTCACTGAGCGCCTCCTCCAGGGCTCTGGAAGCTACCTTCATCTGGTCTGCATCTTCCAACCACGCTATAGCTCGCGCCCTGGATTCCAGGACATTAGCTTGCCGCTGCAATTCACTTCGCACTCGGGCAACCGCTGTTCGCCGATCGATCAGTCGTGACAACTCCGGTTCCAAGGTCAGCAATCCTTGCGCGTAAGACTCACGGGCTTCTTCTTTTGGATCCGCTGAAAGCATGCGGCCCTGGTTGATTTGCGCGCGCATTTTCGCGATCAGCTTATCGGTTTCCTTGACTAAAGCGGAGCCGTCCCCCAGGTCGCTCGAGGCGAGGATCCGGATTTGCGCCGCAACGTTTGAAACGCTGGCGGCCCGCTGCGCCTCATTGGATACCACCGCTTCTTGCAGGCTCTTTACGGCCGCATCTATTTTTCTCTTCACTGAATCCAAGTCTGTCTGAATGCGAGCTGTAATACTATTGGTTACAATTGTTGGCGCTCCCTCACGCTCAACCTTAATCTCTTCTTTGTTTGGCGATTGGTTCCCTGGCTTTTCCAGTCTGCCTGCCTGGCTTTGGGCGCCCCATGCAGCAATACCGGAAATCGTTGTTACCAGCGTGACATAAAATACGTGTTTGATTGTTCGTTTCATGGAGTCGAACTTGCCTTCTTTATGATGCAGGCTGTAATCGAAAAGATTTTGTGAACATCGAACAAATCAATCTTCCATCTCCCAAGCAGTCAAATATTCACAAAACGAGCTCCTCTTGCCCCTTTTCAAAAGGGTCGGATTGGCTCATAATCGCGCTTGTGGGTTCCGCGCGCGAAATGAATTGCCAACGATTCATCCGAACATGACCGAACTGCCAATTTGCAATCTGCTTGTCATCTCGCTGACCTGCCTGATGTCGTGGCTGGCCTTCAGAAATCCCAGTCTCGAAGAAAAATATATATTTGACCCCAAGGCCATTTTAGCTGGCAAACAATACTTCCGGCTTGTGACCTCCGGCTTCTTGCATTCTGGGTGGGCCCACTTGATCTTGAATATGGCAAGCCTCTATTGTTTTGGGGGACCTCTCGAGACTTTTTTCGGAGCAAAAGATTTTTTACTGATCTATTTCGGCGGGATGATCGGCGGGGATCTGCTTTCGCTTTATGTGCATCGCTATCATGAGTACCGGTCGTACGGCGCCTCCGGTGGTGTTTGCGGCATCATCTTTGCCTTTGTGCTTTTGTTTCCCGGAGCGAGCATCGGGCAATTCCTGATGCCGGTCCCGATTCCCGGGTGGCTGTACTGCATTGGTTTTGTCGTGATGTCATTTTTTGCGATGAAAGCCGACAGGGACAACGTGGGGCACGACGCGCATTTGGGCGGAGCCATTCTGGGTTTTCTTATCGCGGCCGCGCTGCACCCAAGGTTTGTTCGAGTAAACTGGGAAGTTTTCATTGTGGTCCTGTCAGCGGCTGTCCTGCTGCTGGTTTATGTTTGGATCAATCCACTCTTTCTACCAGTCACCGCCTTCTTTGGACGCGGGTCAAAAGCCAACTCGCGGCCGGGAAGCATGCCTTTTCACAAACGCGAGGTTTTGCAAATTGACGCCATTCTCGAAAAAATAAGTGTCAGCGGTCTCGATAGTCTCTCGCCAGAAGAGCGGGAATTGCTGTTAAATACTTCGGCCAAGTTCCAGAGTCGGGCAGAGTCAAAAAAACCGGAATCAGGGCTGGCGATTTGAAACGGTGGCGCGATGACTTCCGCCCAACAGATTGCGACCCTGGCGGGAGCTAATTGTCCAATTGCCTTTGATAATCTGACTCGCCAATTGTACGCGACCGATGCGTCCATTTACCAAATTGAGCCGGTAGCAGTTGCCTTTCCTCGAAATGCTCGCCAGACCAGCGCGCTGGTGGCCGCCGCGGTTCAAGCAGGAGTCAGTGTGATTCCGAGGGGCGCCGGCACCGGCCTTGTCGGAGGCGCAATAGGAGATGGCCTGATCATCGATTTTTCCCGCCACGGCCGGGAAATTACCGACTTGGATTTAGAGCGGCGAACGGTCCGAGTCGGGCCCGGTGTGGTGTTGGATCACCTGAACCAGTTTCTACGCCCGCATGGATTTTGTTTCGGCCCGGACGTGGCCACCAGTTCCCGGGCTACTCTCGGGGGAATGATTGCCAATAATTCCAGCGGCGCCCACACGCCTGCTTATGGAACAACTGCCGACCATATTAGTGAACTGGAAGTTGTGCTGGCGGACGGGAGAATAGTCTCAGTAGGCTCCGGCCACGATACCTTGCGCAAGCAAAAACAGGTCATTTCGGATTTGCTCTATTTTCACGCGCTGGAAATTGAAGAACGCCTTCCCGCGGGCCTCTTAAAGCGGCGACCTGGATATGCTATCGACCGCTGCGCGCGCGAACCCAATAATCTGAATCATCTTTTGTGCGGTAGCGAAGGGACTCTCGCGGCGATCACCTCTGCTGAGATAAAGATCGTTCCACTCCCTCAAAAGAAAGGACTAGGGCTGATCTTTTTCGCATCAATCCAGGAGGCTATGCAAGCTGCGGTGGAACTGCTCGATTTAAGTCCTGCTGCCATCGAACACCTGGATAGGGTCATACTCGATCAGACGCGGGGACAAATCCAATTTCAGGCTGCACGCGATTTGCTCAGGCTGGACACTGAGCCGTGTGAATCGATACTGCTCGTGGAATTCTTCGAGAATGTAGAAGAACGTTTATCCGCCCTTGCCAAACGGAACGCAGGCCTGCGCACAAACATTTTACGTACCGCGGAAGAAGCAAGCCTGGTTTGGTCCATGAGAAAAGCCGGACTCGCGCTGCTGGCCGGACGCGCCGGAGATGCCAAACCCACTACCGGCATCGAAGATACAGCGGTGCGTCCGGAACAACTCCCGGCGTACCTCTCCAGCCTGCAAGCCATCATGGCTGCGGCCAAATTGGAGGCTTGTTACTACGGCCATGCGGCAGCGGGCCTTCTTCATGTGCGCCCGATCCTGAATTTGCATTCAGCCGCCGATTTGGAAAAATTTCGACAATTAGCCAATGAAATTTCATCCCTGGTTAGCCAGTTTAAAGGATCGCTCGCCGGGGAGCATGGAGTGGGTATAGCCCGAACCGAATTTATGGCCGCGCAACTAGGGGAAGGCTTAATGGGTGTTATGAGAGATATCAAATCCGCTTTCGATCCCCATGACATCTTTAACCCCGGAAAGATCATTGATAACGGACGTTTTAAGATGGATGCGGATTTGCGGCTGGGGGCCGGGTACCACTTAAAGCTTCCCTTTACGCCAACTCTCGCGTTTGCCGCCCGGGACAGATCGTTCACCGCCAATCTTGAACAGTGCAATGGATGTGGCGGATGCCGCAAGGAGACTCCGACGATGTGCCCCACATTCCTGGTTACCGGAGAAGAAATCATGAGCACCCGAGGAAGGGCTAATGCTATTCGCGCGGCATTGGAGGGCCGTGGCTTGGGGAAAAGCGATCCGCTTCACTCGATAGAAATGGAAACTGCCCTCGGCAACTGCCTTTCCTGCAAGGCCTGCACCACCGAATGCCCCTCGAATGTGAATCTAGCGTTGCTCAAGACAGAATTACTCCACGCTCGAATTCAACGAGATGGATTGTCACTGCGTGAACGTCTTTTCAGTTCTCTCGATCTGCTTGGGAAAATAGGTTGTCAAGTGCCGCATTTAGCCAATGCAACCCTGAGTTCATTTTTTCTGCGCACGTTCTTATCCAAAGCCCTGGGAATCGCCTGGCAACGTCCCCTGCCCCAGTACGCACGACAACGATTTGACAAGTGGTTTTGGAAAACGCCGTCGAGTACTCCAGCTCATCGTGGACCCGTGCTCCTTTGGGATGACACCTTCACCCGCTATCACGAGCCACACATCGGCATGGCGGCCGTTAAGCTTTTGCGCACGGCTGGTTTCGAGGTGCTCTTGCCGAAACATCGAAAATGCTGCGGGCGGCCGGCCTTTAGCCAAGGGAACCTGGAAAAAGCGAAACACTTGGGCCGCCATAATATCGAACTGTTAAGCCACACCAACCCGGATATGCCCATTTTATTCCTGGAACCTTCCTGCTATTCCATGTTTGTCGAGGATTACGCTGAACTCCACTTGGAAGGGGCGGAAACTATGGCCCGACGTTGCATTCTTTTCGATCAGTTTGTTGAGCAGTTGTTAACCGCGAACCCCACTGCACTCACATTCAAAGCGAAAGTTGCAAAACTAATCATTCATGCTCATTGCCACGTGAAAGCTCTCATGAGCCCCGATTTCATGCTTTCGCTGGCCGAAAGGCTACCGGAGCGCAACGTTTCCTTGCTATCTACCGGATGTTGCGGCATGGCAGGTAGTTTTGGCGCTTTACAATCGAAATACGAGCTCTCTCTAAAAGTGGCGGAACCGCTGGCTCAACAAGTACGTCGGCAACCCTTCGGAACAATCGTCGTGGCCTCTGGCGCCAGTTGCCGGCATCAAATCGAACACCTTGCTCCCGTCAAGCCGCGGCATATGGCCGAAGTTTTGGCCGACGCCCTAGCCTAAGCTGTTGAGAAATGGACTATCCATAGAGCCGAGAGGTTAACGAGGGTTTCGGCTTGCTCGCTTCCGCCCCGTTACCTCGGCGCCCTACTTTTCAACAGTCTGCCCGGAAAGTCCGCGAAAGAACTCGTTGGCGGTGGCACAGGTTGCTTTGCTCAACTCTTCCATCGAACACCCTTTAACGGAGGCGGCTACCTCAGCGATTTCCTTAACGTAGGCAGGTTCGCATCGTTTTCCCCGATAAGGGACTGGCGCAAGGTACGGGCAATCAGTTTCCAGCATAAACTGGTTCATCGGTGTAACGCCAAGAGTATCGCGAATGTTTTGGCCATTCTTGAAAGTTAGAATGCCGGTGAAACTCACCAGCGAGCCCAACGCGAGGATCTGCCTCATGGCATTCTCATCGTTTGCAAAACAATGGAACACACCGCGCACCTGCCGGGCAAATGGGCGCAATAGTTTCAGGGTGTCCTCCAAAGCGTCCCGCTGATGAATGACGCAATTCAATCCCAGTTCGGAGGCAACCTCTAAATGTTGCGTAAATACCTCCGCCTGTTTGGCCTTGTAAAACTCATCCTGACGTTCCCCTTCCGGTTTAGCATCTGTCGGTTGCGCAGCAGAATTTACCGGCTTTTTGCTTTGCGACGGGAGACGATGATAATCCAAACCTGTTTCTCCAAGAGCCACGACCTTCGGTTTTTTTCCAAGTTCACGAAGCGCTGGCCTTAAATCGGTCGGTGCGTCCGCAGCGTACGAAGGATGCCATCCAACAACTGCGAACACGTTGGCAAATTGCTCAGAAAGTTGCACTGCTCTCCGGCTGCTCTCCAGATCAGTTCCGATACTAATAATTTTTCCGATTCCTGCCTTTTGGGCCCTCTCAATGACCTGAGCCAATTCCTGCGAGAAATCCGGATAATCGAGATGAGCGTGGGTATCGTAAAAAATCGGCTGCATAAGCGGCTTCATATACCGCCAAGGCTGGCCAAAGTAAACGGAGGAGCGGCCTGCTTCAGCCAATGCTTTTGTATTGATTTGACCGGGCAGCGCCGGTATTGGTCTAGCGCATTTGCACAAAATCTTAAACCCTGGATAAACTATGGCCCAAAACTGTTTCCATCCGAGCATTGAGGGCGCCCAACATGGCGCCAAAAATCTTGCCCAGTTCCTGGAATACGCAAAAAAATCAGGAGCAACCGGCGCACAGCCTTCCAATTACATGCTCCAGACGGACAAAGGTTTTAAAAGCGCCAAAGCAATAAAAGATGAGTTTGCCAAGGCCAAAATGAAACTGGATGGCGTCTCCACACATTGTCCATTCTGGGTTCACACCAGCGCCTGGACCGGCACAACGGGCATAAGGCCTTTTATCCCTCCCGAGGTCGCCAAAAAATCTCCGGCTGAAATCGAAAAGTGGGCCGAGGATTATATTTTCAGGCTGTTGGATTTGTGCGCAGAGCTGGGTATAAAAATTGTTCCGATGTTTTGGGGAGTCGCCTTTGGGTGGGAACTGGCGACGGGTTATCCGTGGGGCTTCTGGAAAGGCGGCGATTATGATCTCCTGAAAGAGGGTCAGGAGCGCTTTGTGAAAAAAACTGCAAAAATTCGCCAGCACGCAAATAAGCTTGGCGTTTTTCTTGCGCACGAAATTCATCCGGGCACCGCGGCAATGTGTGCGGATGATTTTAATATGCTGGTCGAGATTTGTGACGGAGACAGATGTCTGACAGTAAATGCCGACCCGTCCCATTGCTGGGAGGGTGAAAGTTGGGAAACACGCTTCCTTAAGGTAGCCTCGCGAGTTTACGGGTGCCACGTAAAAAACTTTGTGATTCGGCCAAACGTGCCACTTCGAAAAATGGAAGCTGGTTGGCAGAAACGAGCAATGCAATTTGTGGATATCCCTTCAGGCGATCTAAACATGGTGCGGTACGTGGAACTGTTAATTCATATCGGTTACCCGAAACGCTATTGCGAAATCATGGGGACCAAAACTGCTCCCTTAATCGTCGAGGCGGAGAGCGCCTATCGCGATTTGGATGACACGAGCGCTAATGCGATTCGATACGTGCGTGATCACCTCTGTTTCCCGCTTGCGGCAGGATCATTCGAAGAGGGTATGGGGGCTTAGAAAGCGTGAGCGAAGCGCCTATTTTTCCAACAAGGCCTGGTAACGCTCCGCATCGACTTTCTTATTGAGCTGCTGGGCCAGTGCAAGAAGCTTCCTGTAGATGGCGAGCCTGTCCGGGTAATCCGGGCGCTCCATTAAAAGCGTTTGATAATTCTGGTATGCCTCAAGAGCCTGGTCGTGGGCCAGCATTCGTTCACCGAGGCTGAGACGCAACCGAACGCGCTGTTGCGGAGAGGGCTCACGACTTAAAGCCTGCTGATCTGCGTAAATTGCCGAAGCAGGTTTTCCCTGGGCGGCGTACAAATCACCAAGCTTTTCCATGAGGACCGCGCTATTGGTCAGGCTTGGAATGCGCTCCATTAAATTGATCAGGGCAGCGACGGGACGGCCGCTGGCCTGAAATTCATTCACCACGCGCAAGTAGCACCATTCCACAAGCTTGCTGTTTTCCTGCTCCAAATGCCGCGCCAACTCTTCGGCAGGTTTACGGAAACCCCGGTAGAGCGGATCACCAACAATGGTGGTTTGCCAGGACAATACCGGTTGACTTGAATATGCCGCTTCACCAAATGTCAATCCGCCGAGAAGAAAGCGCGAAGTGAAAACACCCATGTCTGGAGTTGTTGAAAGATAAGGTTCATCGATGGTGCCCATGGTGATCGTAACACCCGCCGCGAGCAAAGGTCCGACCCAATGACGGCTTGTGGTGCGCAAACTGTTGGCGCTAAAAGAGTGAAGATGGTAAGCGAAAGCTCCCGGCATGAACTCCACGTTGGGTTGGGTAAATGGACCGTTTACATTTTCGCTATACCAGCCCGCGTAAAAAGCGATCTGGCTCATGGGAAAAGCCGCGGAAAAAGTGGCAGGCTCTTCATCAGTCACAGTTTCATAGCCAAACCGCCAACATATCTCGGCTGCGCTCCGCAGCATGTCATCTCCCGCCTTATAGGCAGGGTCGGTGGTCTTGCGCAAATCGAAGTACGCACGACCCCAAAGCCCACTTTTCTCAGCCTCGAGCGCCTTGTCCACTAAACCTCGCGCAATGGAAGCATTGGGTCCGTCCAGACGGGTCACCATCAGTACTCCGTTGGAGGGATGGAACCATGCGAGGTTTGTTGCCGCATAAAGCGGGTTCCGCAACGGCCCCATCAGAGGCAGTTTCTGCTGAATTGCAGGGAGTAGTGCCAGTTCGGTATCAACGGCCGCCTCGTTCCGGCGGAGTTCCGGAACGGTCGCTTGCATGTTGGCCTCCACCAGATTTGGGTCACTCAGGATCCTTAAAGGCATCCCGTAAGCCAGGACCGCGTAACGAATGTCGGAGCGCACCACTTTGGGAACCGTTCGACTGGATTCACTATTGGTCCCTGTGATCCGTTGAGGCGCAATATGCCAAAGCTTTTTTGATTCAAGCTGGGCTGCAAGAGGTTTTAGCAGCGAGTCGTGAAATTCCTGACGCGTCATGTTTTCATCGGTTGAAAGCTTGAATCCAAAGATCTGACCCGGTGGCACATGACGCCGTTCGGCGTAATAGAGCGCGACGGCCTTGGACTCGGGGACGCGAGAGTTGTAAAGGACAATCACTTCGGCGCCAGGTTGGGCAGCGCGCGTACTCACACAGGCCAGCAGCCCAAAAATTAACCATGGCTTCGTCATCGCGCCGGGATAAAAACCTTTAGCCCATCATAAGCCAATTCAACCCCGACAGGCAACTCCGCTTGCGTTGGGCCATGGTCATAGTCGTGAGTGAGATGGGTGAGATAGGTCTGTAAGGCTCCAATACGTCGGGCTGCTGTTAGCGCTTCGTCCAGGCACATATGGGTAGGATGGGGTGCTCGACGCAACGCATCCAACACTACGACTTCCACGCCGCGGATTTTTTCGACCACATCTCCGGGAACCTCCTTGCAATCACTCAGATAGGCGAGTCTTTTATTACCACCCTGAACAAACATAAATCCTAGAGTGCCATGCGTCCCATGAGGAAGCGGCAAAGGGACAATCTCCAGATCGCCAATGGTGAAGTGACCCTCGATTAGATGGGGTTCAGGAATGAAGTAGCCGGGCCACCACGGGCCGTCGTGGAACGCGTACGAAAACACCCGCCGCAAGTCCTTCATCGTGGGTTCATTGGCATAGACCGGTAACCCCTTGCCGCCGCGCAGGTCACAAAAACGCCGGCAATCGTCCAGGCCCATGACGTGGTCAGCGTGGGAATGAGTGAAAATAACAGCATCCAGCCAGCGAATGTTTTCGCGCAACATTTGGATTCGAAACTCCGGAGTGGTATCGACCACAACCCGTGCCTGGTCACTCTCAACGTAAATGGAGGGTCGTGTCCGATGGTTTTTTGGGTCGGCCAGAAATTCAGGTGGATACTCCTTTCCAATAATCGGGACGCCCTGTGACGTCCCGGAACCGAGAAAAATAAACGAAAATGGCATTCGTCAGAACGTTCAAGCCGCCAGGGAAGACGTATGCGATTTGCTTCCAGGAAGAACAGAACGCAGCGCCTTTCCGGTATGGCTCCTCACGCACGCGGCAATTTGCTCTGGTGTTCCTTCCGCGACAACTTGCCCTCCCTCATCTCCGCCTTCCGGCCCAAGATCAAGGACCCAATCCGCTGATTTGATTACGTCCAGGTTATGCTCGACAACCAGCACGGAATGGCCGGCCTGAACAAGCCGCTGAAAGACTTTTAACAACACCCGAACATCATCAAAATGCAGCCCTGTTGTTGGCTCATCGAAGAGGAAAAGGGTAGCCGGAGCCGGTCCGCCACTGAACGAACGCCGGACCCGTTGGAAAGTTATACCAGTCGAAGGCTTTCTATCTGGTGTTACCTCCGCTGCGACCTGAGACTCAGCCAGGTGACGAACCAATTTCAAACGCTGGCTTTCGCCACCTGACAAAGTATTGAGAGGCTGGCCAAGTTTTAGATACCCCAGACCAACCTCCGACAATAGTCGCAAACTTTCTGATGCCCTCAAAGCGGCCGACGAATTTTCAAACGAAGTCAAAAACGTGATCGCTTCCTCCACTGTCGACTCAAGAAGGTCGCCGATCGATAAGCCATCCGCGGCTGTTTTCTTCGATTTTTTTCGAATGTGTGTCAAAGATTCGGCCAGGAAAACAGGCGGGCGGATGAATGCCTCGGGTTTGATTTTGATCTCGAGCACGTGCGCTCGAAACCGTGCCCCATCACATTCGGGGCAGCGCACAAAAACGTCGCTAAGAAATTGCATTTCGATCTTCTCAAACCCGGCCCCACGGCATCGCTCGCACTGACCCTGGCTTGAATTGAAGCTGAAGGCGCTTGCGCTCAGACCTCGTTGTTGTGCCTGCTCCGATTGCGCATAAAGAAGGCGGATGTGGTCAAAAGCTCCAATATATAATGCGGCGTTGGAGCGGGGAGTTTTCCCGAGGATCGATTGGTCCACCGGAACAACTTTTTTCAAACTTTCCCACCCCTCAATTGCAGCACAAAGCGAAGACACCGTTGGAGCGCCGTTGTTCTCATTATCTTGCGTATCCATGCCCATTCGATCGGAAGCCTTAAGATCTCCGGAGGAATCTTTTAGCCTGTTTTGCAATGCTGGCAGTAGCACTTCGCGAACAAGAGTAGTTTTGCCCGAACCGCTCACGCCTGTGATACACACAAGTCTTTCGAGCGGTATGTCCACTGATAAATCACGTAAATTGTGCTTGCTCGCATGTTGGATAGACAAGGTCCTGGTCCTCAAAGAATCCGGACCTGGCTCAAACACCGCTTTGGCCTCATTGAGCATCAAAGCATTGCCCTCTGACCGCTGGGGCGGATAGGAGCACCGCCCGGAAAGCAATGGTCCCGGATGGATGGGGCGTCGGGCCGGAATTTCAATTTTCTTGCGGCCACTGAGATATTGGCCTGTAAGGCTGCTTTTATCCCGCAAAATGTCCGCATAGCTTCCCTGAAAGACAATTTGCCCCCCGCTTGCGCCATGTCCGGGACCGAGATCGACAATATGATCGGCCGCGCGCATAATACTTGCTTCATGTTCCACCACTACCACTGTATTGCCGGCCGCCCGAAGCTGGCGTAAAACGTTTATCAATCGGCCTGTGTCCCGAGGATGCAAACCGACACTCGGCTCATCGAGAACAAACAAAGTGTTGACCAGTCGCGTTCCTAGACAGGTCGTGAGGTTTACCCGCTCGGTTTCGCCACCCGAGAGAGAGCGCGTGGGCCGGTCCAGGGTCAGGTATCCCAAGCCGACCTGGTCCAGGAACCCGAGCCTCGCTCTAACTTCACCCAAAGCCAGGTTGATCGGATCATTGGGCAACTTCTCACGACCAGAAACAAAAACGTCAATGAATTCCAAACTTTCTTTGATGGGCAAATGATAAAAGTCGGCTAGTGTCATGGCAACCGCTCTGCCGGCGCGCTCGTTTAACTGGGTGCCCAGGCTGGGGGTGAAAGATTCCAGTTTCCGTGCGGGGGGAAACACCTGGTACAATAACGCTTCAGGTTGAAAACGTTTTCCATGACACTCGGGACACGAGGTATAAGCCCGATAGCGCGAAAGCAACACCCGAACGTGCATCTTGTAGGCCTTGGATTCGAGCCAACGAAAATACCCCTTAACCCCGTACCAGGCTGCAGGCCATTGATGCTCTTCATCCTTTCCATAATCGGGATCTCCCTCGATTACAAATTCCTGCCACTTTTTACGAAGTTTTTCAAAAGGCACATCAGTGGGAATCTCGTTATGACGACACATCCTGAGAAGGTCTCGCTGGGATTCCAAGCCGTGGCCAGTCTGCCACGGTTTAACCACTCCGCCAGCAAGCGTCTTTGAATGATCCGGCAAGGCCCGGCCATAGTCGATGCTGATGATGCGTCCAAAACCGCGACAGAGCGGACACGCCCCGACTGGACTATTGAAACTAAACAATGCGGGGGAAGGCTCTTTGTATTCAATATCACATCTGGCACAATGTAGGTGCCTTGAAAAGTGATACGTGGAATGTGGGGAACACGATGGGAGCAAAAGCTGGTGGACTGTAAGCTTACCTTTGCCAAAATGATATGCCTGCTCGCAAGCCTCAATAAAACGGGGCCTGTTTGATTCGACTAAAGGCAGCCTGTCCTGTATCACAGTTAATTCTTTCCAAGCTCCCGCCTTCTCGGCAATCACCTCGTCCAAGCGGACTATCTCACCGCCGAGCAGCACCCTTTGATATCCTTGCCTGGACACTAGGGCGAGTGATTCGACCAACGGGAGTTTGGCGGTCAGAGGCAAGTTAAAGGTGACCAAATACTCTGTCTCGAGGGCGGGCAGTCCACCACATAGCAGACTCCAAATCGACCCAGGGGAATCCTTCAACACAGGCTGCCCGCATTGGCGGCAATGCAACTGAGCCATATGCGGCCACACCATTTTCATGTAGTCGCAGATTTCTGTCATTGTGCCAACCGTTGAGCGCGTCGTTCTGACCGCATTACACTGCTCGATTGCTATCGCCGGAGGAATGCCTTCAATGCTGTCCACCTGCGGCTTATCCATTCGATCGAAAAACTGACGGGCGTACGGTGAGAAAGTTTCGATATATCGCCGTTGTCCCTCGGCGAAAAGGGTATCGAACGCCAGGGAACTTTTGCCCGAACCACTCAATCCTGTGATCACAATGAGCTGCTTGAGAGGCAGCTCGATGTTAAAATTCTTCAGATTGTTGTGGCGGACACCGCGGAGGCGAATCACCGACAGGGACGACTTCAACATGCTGGACCAAATTAGGCCGAGGGCCGGATGGTTGCAAGCCGGAGCTTTGCGCGGACACACTCGCGCGCGTGATTTAGAAGTGGGATGGACCGCGAGAAACCCTTAAACGGGTTGAACATCCTCGATGCCGCAGTGCACCCCCATAAATGGGGGTGTTAATTAGACGGGGCCTGAGAATGGGAACACCCACTTTTAATCACGCCCCACACTCCTGCGCCCCTTTCTTGATCGTCCTTCCTCCTCGTTCTTGTTTTCGTTCTGTTGAGAAAGAACTAGCTCGGGGATGAGGACGAGGAGGAGAACGAGGAAGATTTAGGATCTAAGCCGAGCTGGTCAGCCGGGCCTAAAGGACACAAAAAAAGCGAGACCGGGGTCTCCCCCCGGTCTCGCGTGCGAAGTCAGTTTAAACTATTGCGCGATCCGATAGAACTTCATCGGACCTGCAGAACCCACGTTCAGGACCACTAGTGGATTTGGATTGCCCGGCGTGTTGATCCAGTTCACAAGGTCGGTAGATTCCTGCAGGACTCCCTGATAACCGGTCCAGGGAATCGTGAGGGTAGTACCGCTCTTGGTGGCCGTCCCGAATGACGGAGCAGGCACTGGCGCGTAGGTCGAGAGGAAGACCCCTGGGATCGGAGTCAAATTAGCGGCTGAGTTTGTGTCCGATTCCTCTCGGAACGCAACCTTCACGTAGTCGCCACCGCCACCTTCAATGTGCAAGGTTTGGAGTCTGTATTTCACGCCTCCGGTAAGTGCCTGAGGTTCTGAGGTGCTCACGTCGGTTGGTTCGACGAAGTTACCACGGGCGCCATCCAGATTTGCAATCTGCACGCCGTCCAGGAACAACTTCGAATGATCGTCGCTGGCAAGGAAGAAACGGTAGTTGCCATTCGTGGGAGGTGTGAACCAGGCCGTGACGACGTCGCCATAGTTTTCACCTAACGCACCAAACGATCCCGCAGCGAGATTACCGCCAGTAATTGGTGTTGTATCAAAGGAGGTCAACGTTGCGTTGGTCATCGGCGCGGCCGGATAATTGGTATCGCTGGTTAAGGACGAAACACAATCTCCAGGACACCCAGGGAGCGCTCCTAGATAATAATAATCCCAGTATGCAACCCCTTGCGTTAGTAACGGCGCGATGAAGCCTACCGAGACTGTATTGATGGTATTGCCCGCTACCGTCTGGTCTTTAACGCCAGTGACGGTCAGGTAGTATTTTGTTCCTGGTATTAACCCGGAGGTATTAAGGAGCGCTTCATGCCAGTCGGCTCCCACCGCCGCAGTCCGCGGGTCGCCAATGAGGACGGCATTGTTAACTGTAACTCCGCCCGTAATGGTGTACTTGGTCTTATCACTGCCCGTAATCGAGTCTATTCGCTTATTAAACACAACCTTGACAATATTTGTCCCGCTATCGGTCCCTAAGGCCTTTACGAGGGTAACGAGCGGTTTGGTAGTGTCAGGAGTGATTAATACTTGGGCATCCGCCGTTTGACTGCCTCCGAGCGGATTCGACACGACTAAATGATAGGCGCCCGAATCAGAGGGCTTGGTTTGGTTAATGGTCAGCGTGGGCGAGTTGATCCCTGAGAAGTGCGCGGTGCCATCAGCGTTAGCTGTGGCAGTGATGTTCACGTTATCTTTCTGCCATTGGTAACTGTTCGGATAGCCCGAAGCAGCGCCCGTGAGACTGATCGTGGTGCCCTCGACATTGGTAACCCCCGCTGGAGACTGAGTAATCGCCGAGGCAACCCAGCTAAAGCTCCAGTGGTTGGTAACGCGTGCTCCGCTCAAGGCGTAGTTGTAGAATGCAACTTCATCTATAACTCCGTTCCATGGAGCTGCATTGTCACTACGTTTGCCAATGGTCAGCGGCGCGACGATATTGTTGACGAACCCGCCAACAGGTTGCGAGGATTCAACATTGCCGTTGACATAGAATAATCCATTGGTGCCATCGTAAGTAAACACCAGGTGGACTGGTACTCCTGTGGCAGGCGCTGCGCTGCCATTATATCGAGTGACGTTTGCACCGGGAATCCCAATATCGATCCCATACTGAGCGATAAAGAAGTTCGCGTGAAGCGAGTAGCCGGCCCGGGAGCTATTGCGGTTTTGTGAGGAAAGGATGACGCCGCCTGCGCCAGCATTCGGTTTTGTCCATGCTTCAACCGTAAAGGGTCCGATGGGGTTTAGCTCAGGAACGTTGGCCACTTGGGCGCGAGCCGAGGAGGAACCAAAATCGACGGCTTTGTTGGTTTCCTGTAATATCACCGATGGGGCGCCCAGTGTGGTTGGTGCGCCGAAGTATGTTGCATTGTTTAACCCCGCCCAATCGGTCGCGACGGTCCCGTTAGTTTCATCCAGACGCCAGTACGCCGTGGGGGCGTCAGCGGATACGGCCGCGGCGTATGCAGTTGGTGGAGTAATGGTGGTGATGACGATTGGCTGGCTTTCGGTGCCTCCATATGCATTCGTGGCACCAAGGATGTAAGTGGCCGTGGCCTGTATATTTGAAAGCGCTAACGTACCGCTGTTGGCGCCTGGAATAGGAACACCGTTAGACCGCCAGGCATAGGTAAACGGCGGAGAACCGGCGATTCCTACATTCAACACCGGCGACGAGCCTCTATACAAGGTCTTGGACGAGGATTGGTTCACCACGAAAGGAGGCACGTTGGTGGAGCCGAAGAAATAACTCGAATAATGGAGTTGGATGGTGCTTTCAGACAACGCACTGCTATAGATGGCTAGTTCATCTACTGAACCGACCAGTTGGTTAGCAGTCGCGCTGGGTCCCATGCTGCCAATATAGGTGCCACTCCCCGCACCCGAGCCAAAGCTGGTTTGAGTCTTGGTTCCCAGATTTTGTCCATTGGCGTAGAGGGTGACGTTGACAGTACCGCTAAAAACAAGGGCGAGATGAGTCAATTTGCCGACCAAACCTCCCGGCACTTCCCAACTCAATTGAGTAGTCGCGTCATTGCCGTACGTGATAGCAGTACCAGTGACACTGGCGCGCAGGAAGTAATAATTGGGGGTGCCTCCGTCAGCCGTTGCCGCAAAGATGGTACCGTCCGTTGGACTCGAAGACGCCAGGGGATCGATATAAACGATAGCCTCGATAGTTCCATTCCCACTGGTAAACTCGTAGGCGTTATTATAGGGGATGGTGACATCACCATCTCCATAGGACGTGAAGGTACGTTGACCAAAAGCACGATTGGTGCGGCCATCGATAATGCCGTTGAGCTCCAATGACCCGTTGTGAGTATTGTCCTTGGTGTTGGCAATTGTGCCGCCGGAACTTCCGTCCACCGGGAAATAGGCCAGGAGAGTGGGAGAATTCGTTATGAAATCGCGGTATAGCCCGATTTTTGCGGGATCATTGGTGACAACGGAGAGAACAGCGACAGTGCTCGTCCTGTTGATGCTGGAAGAGGTTATTACAACGTCGTTGGATGTATTATTGTTGGCAAGGGTCAAATTCTGTTGCACGTAAAAACTACCTGTCGCCCCGGAAATATTGACACTGTTGCTGCGCCATTGATAGGTCGTGCCAGCGTCGACCACAGTGATCGCACGGAAAGGGGCGGTGCCACCAACCCAAGCGGTAGTAGATTCTGGCTGGACGATGAAGGCTGGGCCTGCGGGCCGCAGGAGCAAATCCGAGACTGCGAATGCACCGGGAGCAAAGGTGGAAAAGCGGACTTCGTCAATATAGCCATCGAAAGGAGCACCGGTATCCTGACCGGAGCCGATATAGGGAGAGGTGCCGGTGATATCGCCGACGTTATGGTTCGATGAAGAACCGCTTTGAACGCCGTTGGTGTAAAAGGTGCAAACACCATTGTTATTCACGACCGCCAAATGGATCCATTTATCCTTATAAGAACGGATGGGCTCTCCAAGAGTGAAGTTTTCGTTTGTGGTAAAAGGTGGCCCGAACAAGTCACATCGGATCACCACGGCGCCGTCACTGGAGTCATAGCGGCTCTGGAACCTCGCGCCACGGGGTGTTCCGCCAAATTGGCCCGTACCGGTTGTCACAATGGTTGCTTCCGTTCCATCCTGATCGGTAGGACCACCGGAGTGCCCATCAGTTTGCGGCAGAACCCAGCATTCCATGACCCAATTGGTCCCGGGAAGAGTCCATTGGGAAGCCAAGGGAACGGTGTTGTTAGCACCTTGAATCCACATACCGGAGTTTCCGCAAGTGTAAAACCCAAACCGAGTACCTTTTGTGCTGACCTCTGCTCCGGGTCCAAGCGGTCCGCCGGCTGCAATGGAGCCGACAACGGCAGCACTGAGGCCACCGCCACCGGCGCCACAACAACATCCCGATGAGAAAGCCGCGTTGAAGCGGGGGGAACCAGTAGAATCGGCTTGAGGGTTGTTGCCTTGTTCCCCCATGCGCATCCAAACATAAGGTGTAACGGTGGCTAACGCAGGCAGAACTGCCAGTGCAAAAGCTGCAGTTAAAGCCAGCCGGATATTACGGCTGTTGTGCAAGATAAGATTCCAACAATCGATAGGAAGCAGGGGGGGTGTCTTTCGTTTCATAAGTTTGTACTATTATGGCTAACCGATACTACTCTGGCCGCAGACAATGGATTGCGCATGTTGACCTCACGCGCAGGCTAATCGCGCAGCCAGGCCGCAAATGGATTCCGGGGCATCCGTTTACTCCTGCGCTAGCAGTTGGTTTTATTGCGGCAGATTTAGTGATAAAAGCAACTTTAAGGGCAAAAGTCAATCCATAATGATTTGCAGTTCGTCACAAATTCATCCCAACCTGGAGATGAGAAAGCCATTTCCAACGAGAAAGCCGGAAACCGAGTGGCAATAGTCGCGCATCTGGAACTGACGAATCAGGCCGGCCCGCCAGTTCGAGGTTGCATGAGGATCTGGGCTCAAAGGACAGTGTGATCCACAGTTTGGCCGCACGGAGACAAGCGGGATGCCTGCCCTAGTTTGCAGGGTACATGATTTTGATTTCAGATTCTCCGGGAATCATTTTGCCAACGGATGTCTTTCCTCCCGTCCAACGGACTGTGATGTCTGCAGGTGCCTGGGGCGCCGGCAGGATGAGAACAGGGGAGTCTTGCGACCAGTAACCTGATCCGGCATGGATTTCTTTCACCAGTTTTGAATTCGAACAGCGGATTTGCGCGCCAATGCCGGTGGGATTGCCCGGCGGGCCTTGAAGCCGAACGCGAATGCCGGGACTTCCGCCGGTATTCTTGAATAACCGGGTGGGGGCGGCATTTTGGCTTACACACAAATCGATGCGTCCGTCGTGGTCGAAGTCGGCGAGGGCCGCGCCACGTTGTTCCCCATAGATGCGCACACCGCTTTGCGTAGCGGGCAAGGAACGGAAATTTCCAGCGCCGTCGCCGAGCAGCCATAAGCCGCGCCCAGCGTCATAGCGATCGGTTTCCGGTTCGGTGGCGAAGAAGTTTTGGCCGAGGAAAACGTCTTCATGGCCGTCGTTGTCGATATCTGCGACGCAGATGGCGAAAGTGGGGCTGAGTTGCGCTTCCATGGGAAGAGGGTGAGCTTCAAAATGATCCTGGCGATTGAGGAAGAGGGTAGTTTCGAGCCAATTGACTTCCAATGTTTTTGCCACACGAAATTTATTTCCAAGTATTTCCTCAACGCCTGCATCGGCGAATTTACGGAAATTGCTGAAACGCGGCGTTACAAAAGGGAGGGCGGGTCCGACACGGCCCAGGTGTTGCCAGGGCACGAGCTTTGCCATGGTTGGGTCATAATAGGCTTCGAGCAGGTCAACTCCTCCCGAGTCGTTGAAGTCTCCGTAAAAGACGCGGAGTGGTTGCTGACGATAAGGTTGGTACTTCGTGTTTTGCCCCCAATTGGAGGCGATGAGATCGAGGCGGCCATCGCCATCAAAATCTCCGACGGCGATGCCGTTCCACCAGCCAGTGAGTTGGCTGAGAGTGGAGGGTTTGGGCTGGGGACTGGATTGGGAGCGGGACCCGGAAGAGGCTGGGATTAAGGTGAGAGGGGGGTTCCATTCAGCAAGATGGCCATGGTCATTGCGAAAAATTCGAATAGGGCCCCACTCACAGGCAAGGAGCAGTTCGGGAAAACCGTTCCCATCCAGGTCAGCCCAGGTAGCGCCGCTGACGAGGCCGATCTGTCTCAGCAAAACCGCAGCGTTGGTATCTTCGACCAGTTTGCCATTCTCGTTGTGAAACAGTCGCGAGGAAGCAGGTTCCGGATAACGCCCCGCTAGCACGCGGCCGCCGACAAATAAATCCAATTGGCCATCGCCGTCATAATCGGCCAAAGCCAGTGGACCGGTGCTGGAGGATGTGGCAGGCACAAGGTCACGCATTTCGCCGGTAGCCAGGTCATAGGCCAGGACTGCAGCGCCTTCGGGTCGGGCATCTTCGTAGTTGGCAGAGCCAACGATGATGACCGATTTGTCAGGGGTGAGTTGAGCGCTTAGAATGGTCGTTTGGTCTCGAGCAACCGGCTGAGGCAGCGGCTTTCGTGTGAGAGGTTCGAAGCCGCCTTTTCCATCATTTCGAAATACAGCCAACGCGCCTCCTTTTCCAGAACCAATCAGCAAGTCATCCCAACCGTCGCCGTCCAGATCCACCCATGAGATGCCGGGACCAAGTTGGCTGAATTTGTGCGGCAGCAACGGTTGACGGGCGAAATCGTCAAAGTCTTCTTCGTGATGGGTGTGGGAAATAAGGGTGCTGGCGTCCTGGAAAAGTGGAGATGACTGAAGTGGTTTTTCAGGCAGTTTCTCCGCTTTTCCCAGCGGTTCGGTGATCTCGACCAGTTGATTTGGCCGGAGCTGTTCCAATCTGCTTTGCTTTCCACTTCTCCAAAGGACTTCAATATTCAGAGTATTGGTTATCTGTCCTGCCGCGAATACGCGCATAGGATCATCCGAGGAGAGGTACCGTCCGCCGGACTGCATTTCCTGGGTCTGCAACGACACGGGTCCACCTGTCACTCGCAACCGCGCTCCGATGCCTCGGGTATTCGGTGGTTGGCCTTTAAGGCGGATTGCCATACGTGGGGCATCGCTATCATTACGATAAACACCAGCAACTCCATTCATGTTGTTAACGATCACGTCCAGATCACCATCGTTATCCAGGTCCGCCAGCGCGGTTCCATGACTCACACCGGGAGTATTAAAACCCCATGCAGCACCTACTTCTTCGAAGGTCAGATCGCCGCGGTTGCGAAACGCATGCTTAGGCAACTCGAGCCTGGGAAATTTCCCACGAAGCCGCAACGCCTGGGCATCGGACATTTTTTGATTTCGACGCGCTGTTTCCAACTCGTTTGCGATATCGATATCCTGAACGTCGCGTTCGAAGCCAGTGCTCAGGAGCACGTCTTCATAACCATCCAGGTCAACGTCAAGGAAAATTGGGGACCACGACCAGTCGGATGCGTAAAGGCCGCTGAAGTAGGCAATCTCCGAATAATCGCCGTCGCCACGGTTCAGAAAAAAAGTGTTGCGGGCAACCTGCGGTCTGTTGTCGATCACTCCTATGGGAGAATAAAAAGGTTGATGATTACTCAGCTGCCTTTGTCGCAAGCGATGATCTGTACTGAGCATGTCTGTTACAAAGATCTCATCGAACCCGTCTCGATTCAGGTCGCCCACGTCGACCCCCATGGAAAACCAACTGGTCTTCCGAATGGCGGTGGATCGTATCATTTGGAAACGACCATCGCCCCGGTTTATCCAAATGCGATCTGGCGAAGCGAGATCGCTGCAAACGTAGAGATCGGGTGCGCCATCCCCATTCAGATCCCGGAACATAGCCGTGAGTGTCCAGTCGTACAGCGGGGCTTTGAGAGGCTGGCCGTTTTCATCGAGGAAGGTCCCGTCGGTGAACGAGGCGGAAGTGAATTTGCCATGTCCGTCATTCCGATACAAAACATCGGCCTGACCGTTCTCAACGATATTGCCCTTTGCATCGAGAGTGACCCAACCGGCCAATTCTCCCGTAAGAGGGCGACCGTTGAGCATCGTGATCACGCGCCGGCCGGCAACATTGGCGACGCGGACTTGCATGCTAAAACCATCGCGCAAGGTTTCGTTGCGGTAATTGGCAACGTATAGATCCAGGTCACCGTCTCCGTCGATGTCCGCCAGCGTCATCGACATGCCCGCAGTCGAGGAACTCAAACCGCTAGCCGCTGTGACATCCTGGAAATGACCACTGCCATCATTAAGAAAGAGGTGCACTCCGCGGCGGATCGAACTGACAAGCAGATCCAGATCGCCATCTCCATCCACGTCGGCTAGTACGGCTCCAGTGGCATCCAGATCTTGAAGATTCAGGCCTGACTCTTTGGTAATATCTTGAAATTTCCAGCCGCCGAGATTGCGGTAGAGGGCGCTTCCGCCACCGATGCCGCAAAAGAACAAGTCACAGCGCCCGTCTCCATCGATATCGCCTGCAGCCACACCCGAACCGTTTAGCAGGATATGGTTGGTCAGCGAGCGCGATTCGGGCACAACATTGGTGAAGTGGATGCCGGTAATCTCAGGGGGCACCAAGCTGAACCCCACACGACCATTGCGTGGAACGTCCAGATCAGCAACGCGGTGTCCTTGGGTCTCGCGGAAGTGCAGTTCCCCAGCCAGGGACGAAGCTGCCAGCGCTAAAAAGAGAAAGTTTAACCGCTTCACGGCACATCGTTTTTTACCAAATCGCCGGTTTACGCGGTTTCGGAACGCAGAGACCAGGAACTCAGTTCTCAAACATGCACCCTACCGGCTGCCCCACCGAAAAACAAGTTCGTCCGCAGTGGATCAATGGAGAGCGCCCCTCCCCGGGCGCAGCAACTACCATACGGGGTGAGGCATAATTGAATCTCAAACTGCTGGTAATTCGAGCATTGCTGCGCCCGGGACGGGCACACTCCGATATTTCATGACCGGAACTGCTAAGGGGAAATTGCGCATTTCCGCAGGTGTAGCATATTTAGGTGACGTGAAATGCCTCATGAGTATAAAGGTTCCTATTCTTGTAGTGGATGACAGTAAGGAGGATGTTTTTCTTCTGTGTCATGCTTTCAAGAGGGCCGGTCTGGACCTGTCGCTAATCCACGTACACGATGGAGAGGAAGCTGTGCACTACCTGAGCGGAGAAAACTGCTTCACGGACCGCTCGCTCTATCCTATGCCACGCCTGATATTGCTGGACGTGAAAATGCCGAAACTAAGCGGCTTCGACGTGCTTGAGTGGCTGCTCACGCGCAAGGACCTCAAAGAGCTTCCCGTGGTGATGTTCAGTTCGTCGTTTCAAAGCGACGACATGGAAAAAGCGAAGGTTCTCGGCGCAGCAGATTATCTGACTAAGCCGACAGGAACTGAAGGCTACGACGAGGTGGTTCAAACCATCGCCAGTAAGTGGCTGGCCTCGATGGAATAGGATTAATATTGCACTCATTTTCCATCCAAAGAAATCACTACCTCTTTCACTCCGTCAGGAACGGTTGTTCGCGTGATTGTTCCCCCTGGCCAGCGCACTTCGATTGTTGAAGGCGAAGTGGATGCCGGAAGGATCATCACCGAACCGTTTTGTGACAAATACCCCGAGCCACTTTGGATCTCGATCGCCGGGCTAAGATTTGTTCCCGTGCTCATTCGGAGTTGGGCTCCAATACCGCTCGGGTTTCCGGCAGGGCCTATAAGCCGAACTCTGAGACCCGGAATAGCTTGAGTGTTCCGGAACAACCGAGTTTCCGCTCCGTTCTGAGTCACCGCGAGATCCATTCGGCCATCTTCATCAAAATCGGCGAATGCCGCTCCGCGTTGTTCGCCATGAATCACTAGACCCGATTCAAGCGGTGGCAATGCCTTGAAGTCTCCATGACCATCTCCTTTTAAAAGTAATCCCTGACCAGCATCGATCCGTGGCATATCCGGCGGTAGCGCAAAATAATTCTGGCTCAGAAAGATGTCCTGATGACCGTCTCCATCAAAGTCCACAATGCAAGGGCAGAAAGCGGGAGCAAACTGCGTTTCAGCAGGCAGGGGCGCTGCTTGAAAGGATGCTCCACGGTTCAGAAAAATCATTGAGCTCAAGGTTGTCGCCTCGACAGTTTTCGTTTGCCAACCCATGGCCTTAACGATTTGTGGCAATGTCGCTTCGCCAAATGCACGATGTGTCATGAACTGCTGACGCAATGAGGGAAAAACCGCTCCTAAAACAAACAAGTCACGGCGCGGAAAAACAGTTCCATGTTCGTATTCACTCTCTAACAAATCCAGAAATCCGTCCTGGTCAAAGTCTCCATAATACAGCTGCAAAGGTTCCTGAAGCGTAGCTCGGTAAGCGCTGTTCAACCCCCAGTTGGCGGCGACGATATCCATCTTACCATCTTCATCGAAATCCCCGGTAGCGACCCCGTTCCACCAGCCAATGTATTGGTCGAGACCCAGGTTTTTCGTGATTTCACTAAACTTGCCATGGTTGTTTTTGAAAACCCGAATCGGCCCCCATTCACAGGCTAAAATCAGTTCCGGGAAGCCATCGTTATCCAGATCGCTAAACACTGCACCTGAGACCAGGCCAATATTAGAAAAGAGTGTGGTGTCTTCTGAGTTTTCCATTAGTTTCCCGTTTTGGTTCCGCAACAAACGTGAGGAAGCACCTTCAGGGTATCGCCCTGGAATCACGCGGCCGCTAATAAAAACGTCCAGATCTCCATCTCCATCAATGTCAGCTAAAGCTAGCGGCCCCGCGCTGGACGCAGTTGCCGGGATCGATCCCATCGTGATGGGTTTCCCCGAGTTCCAATCCAGTCTTAAGACAGCAGGTCCATTGGACTCGCCGTCTTCATAATTGGACATTCCGACTAAAAGTTCTCGCCGCCCAGGAGCAGGCGTCCATCCCAAAACTGAAGTTTGATCTCTGCTGGTTTTACCATGGACTACTTCATTAGTGATCAGTTCGAATTTGCCATCCCCCAGGTTCCGATAAACTGCAAGGTTCCCCCCTGCCCCGCTTGAGATGATCAAATCGTCATGGCCATCGCCATTAAGATCATACCAAGCCAACCCAGGCCCAGGTTGCGAGAGCATTTTAGGTAAAAGGGGCTGCCGCTGAAACTCCGCAAAATCGTTTTCGTGATGGTGATGATTGATCGACGAGCTAACGTCCGCAAAGAGCGGAAGGGTTTTGGGTTTCGGCGTGGCTTGGGGCGCGATGGCGTTATTCTCTTGAACTTCCACATAGTTGTTAGCTGGAATATGTTCGATAATGGTTTGCCGACCAGAGCGCCATCTGACTTGAACTGTCAATTCGTTGGTGAGTGAGCCCGCGGCAAACATCCTCATCGGCTGATCGCTTGAAAGATAGCGTCCGCCAGCCAGGATTTGCTGAGTTTGCGGCAGCCCGAAACCCGTTACTTTGATTGTTGCGCCAATGCCTTTGGTGTTTGGTGGGACGCCTTTCAGCCGCACGGCTATACGTGGACGATCTGAATCATTCCGATACAGCAATGGAGGTGCGTTCAGGCAATTTATGACTACATCCATATCTCCGTCGTTATCGAGGTCCGCAAGAATCAATCCATGCGATACTTCGGTTGAATTGAATCCCCAGCTTGTGCCTGTTTCCGTAAATGTAAAATCTCCCAAATTGCGGAATGCATAATTCGGCGTGCGCAAAGACGGAAAAAGCAGCAGACGTTCTCGTGCGTCTTTCGCGGATTGTGGACGCCCTAAGCGTTGATTGCGCTCCATCGTGTCAAAATCCTGAATGTCGAAAGCATGGCCATTTGCCACCAATAAATCCTCGAAACCATCCAAATCCACATCCATAAACGCCACACACCATGTCCAGTCCGATGCAGCCAATCCTGCATAGTTGGCGATTTCAGAAAAGGTTCCATTGCCGCGATTTAAGAAGAGTGTGTTCCTGCGAATCTGCGGCCGGTCCCTATATTGGCCCGGGTGGCGTAAATCCGGATCAAGCACTCCGCTCTGTGTCGTCCTGAGCAGATGGCTTCGGCTAAGCATGTCTGCGACGATGAAATCGTCATAGCCGTCTCGATTAATGTCCGCAAAATCCACGGACATCGAAAACCGGCTGCTACTGCGCATTGACAGCATGGGCAAAGCTCGGAAGTGACCTTTGCCATCGTTGATCCAAATACGATCCGGCGCTTCATAGTCGTTACACACGTACAAATCAGGAGCGCCGTCACCGTTAATGTCGCGGAACATTGCGGACAAACCTAATTCCTGAGGCGCCTCCTTAAGTGGGCGCTCCATTTCGTCGAGGAATGCGCCGTTGGTCCAGGACACAACCGAAAAATGTCCTTTTCCGTCGTTTACATAGAGAATATCCGGCTCTCCCAGTTCGACGAGTTTACCGTCGACGATGCGGAGCCGTTCTGAACCCGGTCCGGTGATGACTTGCTTTCCATTTACATTGCGCATGGCAATGGCTCCACCACTGCGAAGCAGAGATAGTTTGGCATAGTTCGCGACATAAAGGTCAAGGTCTCCATCTCCATCAATATCCGCCAGCGCCATCGATGTTGCGCCAAAACCCTGCTGGAGTCCGCTCGTGCCGGTCACATTGGTAAATTGGCGGTTGCCAAGATTGATGAAACAGGAGACGGATCCTCCGCATGAAGAGACCAGCAAATCCAACCGCCCATCCCCATTTATGTCAGCAAACACAGCTCCTGTGCTGGCCAGCCCAGGACAAGCCGTACCGGCCGAGGCAGTCACGTCCTGGAATTGCCAGTTCCCGAGATTTCGATAGAGCGCATTGGTGCCATCGAGATTGCAAAAATACAAATCGCACAGACCATCGCCGTCAAAATCTCCCGCCGCTACTCCCGCACCGTTCAATAAATTATTGTTCGCTTTGGCACGAGAGAGGAGGAGGTTGTTGGTGAAAAGGATGCCATGGTTTTGATTGGTGATCAGGGTAAAGCCAGCCTTCCCAGTGAGAGGAACATCAAGAGAAGCAATTCGATGGTTTTCTCGCTGTTGCCATTCCAAGCCAAAGGAAAAGCTTGGAACCAATCCCAACAGGATGGAGAGAGATAAATAACAGCCCAGCCGTCCGCTCATGCCTGTACAGAATACTTGAGTGGAAAATTTCTCACTCTGATTTTTCCTGGATCGTGAGCAGTTTGTTTATTTCCAAATGTTGAGTGAGAGTCTGCCTTAGACCCGAAGGCCAAAGCACCTCCACTTTTTCCACCTGGCTTGCCTCCCCCAGACCGAAATAAAGAGGCAGGATACTTTGCGCAAGGTAACCAGATTTTCCATCGGAATACTGCGTGTAAATGTTGTTCCCCGCATAGACTTTCACCAGCGCCCCCAATCCATCCCGATTACTCCTTGTCCCGAGAAGCTTTATCTTTAAAAAGTGGATGGTCCTTTTTTCGCTCAGATTGCTCAAAAGAACTTGGGGGTGGTAATTCCACTCCAGGCTAACGATGTCCAAATCACCATCGTCATCTAAATCAAAAATGGCTGACGAACGAGTACTGACGGTGCCTGGAAAAGTGACCAAACCACTCTTGCCTTTGGCCAAGGGATGGCTCTTGTCCGCACCGGAACAATCCAGGGTAAAGTAAGGTATTTCCACCTCACGTGAGGGTCTCGGCTCGATGCCCAGAAGGAATTCACTGTCATAAAATCGTTTGCCTTCCTGATTCAGAAGCAAGGAGTTTATCCCATAGCGAAACGGGAAACCCATGCCTCCAACAACAAATAAATCCTGGTAACCGTCGGCATTGAAATCGCCCACACTGATGCCCCAAGGCCAAAAGGTTTCGACTCCGAGCGCGTCGGATTTTTCTTCAAATTTTCCTCCGCCTCGATTGACGTAAAAAGCATTGCCAAAGATGTTATTGGACGAGCCTTGGAGGAAATTTTCATCATACTGAGCGGTGCACCAGGCCTCACTTTTGGCTTTTTCGACCTTGGGATTCATGTTTCCAGTGAGCTTGATTTGCGCTTCGTTCATATCGCTATGCATGTCCACCACATACAAATCCATCAGCCCATCGTTGTTGAAATCAAAAAACTTCGCCTGCATCGCCCCCCAAGGTGTTTTTGGGAAGTAGGAGGATGTCTTCTCAACGAAGCCTTTCCCTTTTTGATTTTCAAAATAATGGTTGTCCCCTTGCATGTTCGAGATGTACACGTCAGGGTAACCATCTCCATTCAAATCTATAGCTGTTGCTTCTCCACTCCACCCAGTATAAACCAAATTCATTTCCTTCGTTACGTTCTTAAAACGATGTTGGCCCATATTCTTGTAAAGAATGCTCTGCTCGGTGCGCTCCGGGAAAAGATGTCCCGAAAAGGCATTGGTCAGTGCCAAGTAGAACCCGCCTCTGCCCTTTTCATTTGAGGTAAACACACCGACGTTGAGCACGAGCAAATCAACCAGACCGTCATTATCAAAGTCAAAAAACAGAGCCGCGGCCGAATGACCCGAGTATGCCAGACCGGCCTCTTCGGTAGTTTCCCGGAATTTCCCTCCACCCAGATTTTGAAACAAATGATTTCCATGACGCACCGTGGTGACAAAAAGATCGGGCCTGCCATCATTATCGATATCCGCAAAAGAGGCCCCCACAGAAATCGCATCTCTTAAACCAACCCCCGCTGTCGCGGTGATATTCTCAAATGTTCCATGTCCGAGGTTGCGCCAAAGCTGGTTTTCACCCAGTTGCGTAGTGAAATATATATCGAGCAGACCGTCGTTATCAACATCCGCGACTGCCACAGCGTTTCCATGGTCATAATGAGACGGTTTCCAATCCTTGCCCGCATCATCCACGACACGATTTGTAAAGGTGATTCGACTCTGGGGATAGCCATCCTTGAATTCAAAACCATGAAAGGCGGTGAGTCCCCGGGAATTTGTCCGCTGGAATTGCTGGCGCTGCAAAAGTAGCTTCATCGTTAGGGCGCCGCGATTCGCTTCCTGGGCCGGCACGAGAGAAGCCAAAATCGACATGAAAAAAATCCAAACCGCAGCCAGCCATCGAACCTGAGACTTTTCAATCATTATCATGTACGATAAGTGCGTGGCAGTATTGCTACCAGCGGAAAACTTTGTTGGAAACTGACGAGCCCCAGATTTTCGACCTCGATTTGTGTTTCAATAGCAGTCCTGATTTGGTTATTTGAATACACCTTATAAATGTTTTCCGGACCGATCGGCCAGCGAGAATTTTACGCGCGAATTTTCTTGCGTTCTGTTTGGATGAATTGGCCTAGGTTTTTCCTTTGTTTGTTTGGTCTTGTTCAGCTCCTTATGGGCTTTTCGGGGTCCTCGGCCGAACTCAAATGGACTTCTTCTGAAGGCTTTCGGAGCGCTGAATTGGACGTCCCAGCAACAGGGAGGCCGGGATTCACATTGTTGGCTCCGGAGGTCACAGGAATAAACTTCTCAAATGTGGTCTCTCAACAACGGCACCTGACGAACCAAATTTATTTGAATGGCTCTGGTGTGGCGGCGGGGGACGTGGATGGAGACGGCTTGTGCGACTTGTATTGCTGCCGGATGGGAGGACCTAATGTGCTTTATCGCAACCTGGGGAATTGGAAGTTTGAGGATGTGACGAAAAAGGCTGGGGTGAGTTGTGAAGGTCTGAATTCAACAGGAGCAGCGCTGGTTGACATCGACGGTGATGGGGATCTGGATCTCATTGTGAACTCTGTAGATGGTGGCACCCATATTTTTCGCAATGACGGTCATGGCATCTTTAAGGAAGACCCCCAGGTGTTAAACTTGCATAAGGGTGGAATGTCCCTGGCATTGGGAGATATGGACGGCGACGGTTTTCTGGATCTCTATGTGGCCAATTACCGGACTTTGGGTTTGATGGACATGCCGCGAACAAAGTTCACCCTCAAAATGGTAGACGGGAAACAAGTCATTACCGCGGTGAACGGGCGGCCTGTAACCGAACCAGATTTGGTTGGACGTTTCACCGTCAATTCACGTGGCGGTGTGGAGGAACACGGGGAAGTGGACGGTTTTTATCGGAATGTGGGAGGAACAAATTGGGAGCCGATTGCCTTCACCAGCGGGGCTTTTCTCGATGAAGAGGGAAAAGCCTTGCAAACCCCTCTCTATGATTGGGGGTTGTCAGTAATGATTCGCGACATCAATCAGGATGGGCTGCCGGATATTTACGTCTGCAACGACTTCGAAGCGGAAGACCGCATATGGTTGAATCAGGGCGGGCTGAAATTTCGGGCTCTGCCGCGTCTGGCTCAACGCAAGTGCAGCCTGTTTTCCATGGGCGTGGATTTTGCGGATATTAACCGGGATGGCTTCGATGATTTTTTTGTTCTGGATATGCTGAGTCGGGACCACGTTCGGCGCATGACACAGATAGGTGATAGCGCCAATTCGATTTTGAAGGTTGGCGAAATCGCAAATCGACCACAGTACATGATGAATACCCTCTTCCTCAATCGTGGGAATGGGACGTATGCGGAAATATCCAACCTGAGCGGCCTGGCAGCTTCGGAATGGTCCTGGACGCCGGCGTTTATAGATGTGGACCTGGATGGGTGGGAAGATTTGTTGGTCACAAACGGGCACGAGCGCGATTCCCGCCACTTTGATCATGTTGAGCGGCTGAAAAAGTTGCGCATGGAAAAGAATTTGTCGAATGATGAAATCCTCCGGGCTCGCAAAATATTTCCCCGTTTGGCCACCGCTAATCTGGCTTTTAGAAATCGAGGCGATTTGACGTTCGAGGAGACCGGCCAGAAATGGGGCTTTGATTTCCATGGTGTTTCGCAAGGTCTAGCCCTGGCGGATCTTGATAATGATGGCGATCCAGACGTGGTGGTAAATAGCCTGAACGGCCCTCTCCTGGTATATCGGAATAATGCCAGCGCCGCGCGCCTCGCTGTACGGCTCAAGGGTGCGCCACCGAATACGAAAGGAATTGGCGCGAGGATCAAAGTTTTTGGAGGGCCAGTGCCGATTCAAACCCAGGAAATGATCTGCGGAGGCAGGTATTTGTCGTCCGACGATCCCCTGCGAACCTTTGCAGCAGGAAGCCTGACCAACGAGTTGCGGATCGAGGTGCTCTGGCGCAGTGGAAAGCAAAGCTTGGTCAAAGCAGCCAGAGCAAACCACATTTACGAAATTGAAGAGGACGACGCGACCGCTGTTCCTATCACTCCTCTGAAGCAGCAGGTTGAACCTTTATTTGTTGATGTCAGCCCAAGGATCAAGCACATCCACCACCAGGAAGCGTTCGATGACTTTGCGCTTCAGCCATTGCTCCCCCATCGCTTAAGCCAGGCAGGTCCAGGGATCACATGGTGGGATATCGACGGTGACGGTTGGGATGATTTGATCATTGGCAGCGGCAAAGGAGGCACCCTTGCTGTTTACCGAAACGATCAACACGGTGGATTCACCCCCATGACCGGCCCGCCGTTCAACCAAGTTGTAGTTCGAGATCAAACAACCATTTTAGGATTCAGCAGCGTGGATGGGCGGCGGGCGCTGCTGGTCGGCTCCTCAAATTACGAAGATGGTTTGACCAACGGCAGTGTGGTGCGTCAATACAATTTGGCTTCCCCACAAATGGACGGCCTTTTGCCCGGCACTGAATCCAGCACTGGCCCGTTGGCTATGACGGACCTGAATGGAAACGGACAGCTGAGTTTTTTCGTGGCAGGCCGGGTGATTCCCGGGCGTTATCCGGAAGCGGCATCCTCCCTTTTACTCGTACGCACCAACGATACCTGGGCCCTCGATGTAATGAATACCAAGGCATTGGAACATGTCGGTTTGGTGAATGGAGCAGTTTTTAGCGACATAGATGGAGATGGAGCTGCCGACTTGATTTTGGCCTGCGAGTGGGGGCCAATAAAGCTTTTCCGAAATGACAGAGGACTGCTCCATGAAATCACAGGGAAAATGGGGCTGAATCAATACCGTGGGTGGTGGAACGGAGTATGCACAGGCGACTTTAATGGTGATGGCCGACCGGACATTGTGGCTTGTAACTGGGGTCGAAACACGAAATACGAAGGTGCCCGTAGCAAGCCGTTGCGGCTTTACTTTGGAAATCTCCAAGGACGCGGCACGATAGACATTTTGGAGTCCCACTACGATCTCTCCATGGGAACCTGGGTGCCCTGGCAACCGTTGCGAATCGCTGCTGTCGCACTTCCTTTCCTGAATGAGAGATGGCAAACACAGGAAGCTTATGGTCGCGCCAGCTTCGATGAAATCTACGGAACTATATTGAAGAAAGCCCAGTTACTGGAAGCAAACTGGCTGGAGACTACACTTTTCTTGAACATGGGCGATCACTTTGAAGCCCGACCTTTGCCGCTGGAGGCGCAAATGGCCCCGGCATTTGGAGTGTGCGTCGGCGACCTGGATGGAGATGGTCATGAGGATCTTTTTTTGAGCCAGAACTCCTTTGGTATGCCTCCGGAGCAGGCCCGGTACGACGCGGGTTGTGGTTTATTGCTTAGAGGCGATGGGCGAGGTGGTTTCATCGCGCTAAGTCCGGAAGAAAGCGGAATAAAAGTTTACGGCGAACAACGTGGCGCGGCGTTATGCGATTTTGACCACGATGGCCGGCTGGATCTTACGGTAGGACAAAACGGCGCCGAAACACGATTGTTTAAGAATATCCGTGGACGGCCGGGTTTACGAGTTAGGTTAACCGGACCTCCAGGAAACCCGGACGCACTCGGTACCGCCATGCGTATTATCACAGGCAAAACGATGGGGCCATTGCGGGAAGTCCAAGCTGGGTCAGGTCATTTCTCTCAAAATAGCCTCGAACAGGTTTTTTCGATTTCTCAAAAGCCCACCGCCCTTTGGATTCGCTGGCCCGGTGGAAAAACAACGCAAATCGAAGTCAGTGAAACAGAAACACAACTGTTGGCCGATCCCAAGGGCAGGATCATTCATTAAGTTGCCAAAAAGTTGCGCTGCGTCGAAGACCGGAGAGCACCTCGCATGAATTTATGCAAGATTACAGAATCGCGTATTGGGACCATGAAACAGATCGAGGACGAGGGCGAGGACGAAGATCGATTCGATGAACGGTCATGGAGAAATGCCAAACCCGCGTGAAAACCGTTCGGACTTCCATAAAAAAAGAGACCGGATTTTCATCCGGTCTCTTGTGATTTAAGAATTAAACAGTTTTATTGCTTCAAGCGGAAGAATTTCTGTGTGCCGCTAGGCGTCACCGTTTGCGGATTGGCCTGACTGGCGGCAGTAGAGTAAGGGCCGGCGACAGAGACAGTAGCGGATTCCAAAACCCCTGGGCCAGTCCAGGATAACTGCCACACTCCAGCTACATTAGTAATCTTCAGAACGCTTGCACTGCCGTAATTAGCATATTTGGTGAAGCCACGAACCGTGGTATTCCCACCGTTACACGTCGCAAGACCCAGATACGCGGGATCCGTAAAGACGTTGGTGGTTGTGCCGAAGTCGCTCCAAGAGTGCCCATCGCTGCTAATGAATGCGGCAGTGATACTACCTTGCCGTTGCAGACGCAACCAAACATTGGGAGGAGGACCGAGTGGTGCCCAGTTATTAAAGGGCGGGTTTGCCCAAATTGGGGTCGTGGCGTCCGTTTCGCGGACATGGAAGCCTACACTATTGCCTGGATTCCAGGTCACGTATGCAAAGCGGCTTCCGGGGTCAAGGGTTTCACGAAGCATG